>OKWQ01000021.1_pt1 | contig 280842 bp, 258 predicted proteins | sample 1607071 | NCBI WGS metagenome assembly OKWQ01 (sample SAMN07501039, study PRJEB24779) | human gut metagenome | reverse complement strand
AGGACGGATTCGAACCATCGAAGCGAATCGCAACAGATTTACAGTCTGCCCCCTTTGGCCACTCGGGAACTCCTCCAATTTTTAGTTTTCTTCAAATGCTGTAAGCACCGAATCAACAATAGTTAGTATATATTCTATGCTCTTATATTTCAACTCTCAAATGAATGCATATATCAAGATTATCCTTAATTTACTCTACATCTATCGGTTTTACTCTCATTTAATATTACATCCGTTTTTTCTACACATTTTCTTTGATATTATTAAAATTTACATATGGAGATAATATACTCTTTATTTTCTCATAATCCTCGCTACTTAATCTAGTCTTTAAAACTGATATAGCATTTGTAATTCCACTTTCCTTATCTTCACTATTTATAGCATCTTCTATCATACCTATATCACTTGTTGACATTGTTGTAATAACCTTTTTTAGTTCTTCATAATCTTTCCTAGGCATTTCATTATATATATCCTCTACACTTACCTTTAATATAGGATTTACATCAACAGATACTTCTTTACTTTCCTCTTTTTTCTTGCTCTCCACTTCTTTTTCATCATTTTCACTTTTAACATCTTCATTTGTAACTCCACCTAAGTTCACAATATCTGCTACTGACTTTGGTTCCCATATAAAAATAGTATATATAGTAATAAAACTTGCCAAAAAAATTACTAATCCAACAAAAACTTTTTTCATTTTTTTCACTCCCTTCATATTTGATTTATTGCCACTTAGCATTTTTTTATTCTTATATACTATTTATTAACTCCCACTCATATATTATTGAAGGGGGTGTTATGGCTTGAATAAAAGGAAGGTTCATTATAGATCTGCACTTGCTTATTATGAAATTGCAGAAGGAATAAAAGATTTTATAAAGGATAATACAGCTATAGTTTGTATAGGAACTGATAAATGTATTGGAGATTGTTTAGGACCTTTAGTTGGTACTATATTAGAAGAGAATCTCTTTCCTTTACCAATCTATGGTACTATATCAAATCCCATTCATGCTTTAAATATAGATAAACGATTGGAAGAGATAAATAAATTACACCCTGATGCTTGCATAATCGGTATTGATGCTTGTTTAGGTGAAAATAAATCAATAGGTGAAATTCATACTAGAGACTATGCTATACATCCTGGAAAAGGAGTAGGAAAGACACTTCCTGATGTAGGTATGGCCTCTATAATAGGTATAATAGACTCAAGTGATAATGCTGACTTCTTTTCTTCTAGATCTATTCGCTTATCTCTAGTTCTAGATATGGCCAAAGTTATTTCAAGAGGAATTATACATGCATATTATTTAAACAAAGGAATAAATTTAAAAACATAATAATTTTCTTATATATAAAAAGTGAGAAACTCTATAAAGCTTCTCACTTTTTATGTTACTCTATTAAAATTACTTCTTGATTATTCAAGTTATTATCCAACTTATCAAAATAAGCAAGAACCTTTCCAGTTCCTTCTGCAACACATTCAACTGAGTCAGCTGCAACTATAGCACTTACTCCAGTTTCAAATTCAATAAGCTTGTCTAATCCGTCTAATAAAGCACCTCCACCAGTTAAAAGGATTCCCTTTTCTATAATATCTGCCGCTAATTCTGGAGGAGTTTTTTCTAACACTGCTTTTACAGCCTCTACTATTAAAGTAACAGGTTCTTGTAATGCTTGTCGAATTTCTTCAGTTGTTATTTCTACCTCATCTGGTAAACCAGTAACTAAATTTCTACCCTTCATACTTGAAGTTAAATTTCTGCCCCCTTTAAAGGCTGAACCTATTGTAACCTTTAATTCTTCTGCAGTCTTTTCTCCTATCATAATTTTATGTTTACTTCTTACATACTTTATGATAGCTTCATCAAATTTATCTCCAGCACTCTTTATTGATGATTTAACAACGATACCACCAAGAGAAATTATAGCTATATCACATGTCCCCCCACCAATATCAACTACCATTGATCCATTTGGCTTTGTTATATCTAATCCTGCACCAATTGCTGCTGCTAAAGGCTCTTCTATCAGATTAACTCTCTTTGCTCCGGAATTTCTTGCTGCATCTATTACGGCTCTTCTCTCTACTTCTGTAGCCTGTGAAGGAATGCAAACCATTACCTTAGGAGCAACCATATTTTTCTTACCAACAGCTTTAACTATAAATGCCTTTAACATTTTTTCAGTTACATCATAATCAGAAATAACCCCGTCTCTTAATGGACGAACTGCTACTATATTTCCTGGTGTTCTTCCAATCATCTTTCTTGCTTCTTCCCCAACAGCCAATACCTTATTATTAATTTTGTTTATAGCAACAACTGATGGTTCTTTTAATATAATACCTTTACCTTTTTCATAAACAAGCACAGTAGCTGTACCTAAGTCTATTCCCAGCTCTACCCCTGATCTCCAAAACCACATTTTTTTCACTCCCATATATAAAAATTACATTTAGATAACAATTTCTTCAAAATTCTGCCTATTCTTTATTATATATGGAATATTCCTATCATTCAATAGCTTTATACTTTAATTTAGTGGCTTTTCCGCCTCTAATATGTCTTTCTGCTTTATTAAGTTCTAAAATACTATGAGTTTTTTCTGCAATAATTGGATTTATTTTTGGTAATCTCTCTGTCATATCTTTATGAATTGTACTTTTACTTACTCCAAAAACTTTAGCAGTTTTCCTAATAGTAGCTTTTGAATCAATTATATATTGTGCTACCTCAAGAACTCTTTCTTCAATATAGTCTTTCAAAATGCTACCTCCTTCATTTTTTATTTCTTTATTCTTTTTAATTATTGACCAGTCATTCCTTTTTCAAGGAATGACTGATTAATATTATTTCTAACAAATTACTTTAGCTTATATGAAAAATACTTTAATGGATCTACTTGTTTTCCTTGTGAATTTATTACTTGTATATTTAAAAATTCACCAAACTTATCTCCAAATATCTTTACAGTATTTCCAACTTTACCGATAACAGTGCTTGATGTTACCTTATCTCCAGCCTTAACATTAACTTTAGGATCAAGATTAGCATAAACAGTCTTTAATCCATTAGCATGCTTGATAACAACTCTTGTTCCTTCTTCAACATCGCCAACACCTACTGTTTCTACAACACCTTCTGCTGCTGCTTTTACTTCCGAACCTATCTTAGATTTAATATTTACTCCAGATAAAACACGTTGATTTCCTTCATCATCAATAATTTGAGGAGTTGTCTTAAACTCTCTAATTAAAGTTCCTGAGATTGGATTAACAAATTTCACTTCCGTAGTATTTGATACAGCAGTAGTCTTTTCGGTATTCTTATTAGTTGTACTCTCCACTCTTTCTGCATTTTGCATGTTATTACTTACATCTTTATCATCAACATTCAACGAAATTTCTTTATTATTCTCTTCTTTTTTAGGATCTGTTTGTAAATTACGTGATTTCTTAAAATATACAGTTCCAAGTGTTGTGATAATACACAAACATAGGAAAAGTACTACGTAAAAACCCTCCTTCCTAAAAAAATCTTTTACCTTTTGTAAATTATTTTTGTCCATATAAACACCTCCTTTTTCTATTGTTTCCTTTTTGTATAAAATAATACATATTATCCATATTTTATTTATTTTTATTTTAAAAAAATAAGGATATAAAATAAGCCTTTGACTTATCTTATATCCTTACCTTATTAAAAGTTTTTAATCGCTATTTATATACTATTTTTTCAATTTCTATTCCTGAATAATAATGTTTTAATATATCTTTATAATTCTTTCCGTCCTTGCCCATAAAGTTTGCTCCCCATTGGCTCATTCCAACTCCATGCCCATAGCCTTTACAATTAATTTTAACCACATCATTACCATACTCTATTGTAAAATTTGATGACCTAAGATCAAATAATTTTCTAAAATCAATTCCCGAAATTGTTTTTTCTCCTAATGCTATACTTTTTACATACTCCGCATTAGTTCTAGACTCTATCTTTACCTTATCTTTTAAATTTGTTTTTGTAACTCCAGAATCCTTATATGTTTTATTTATTGTATTTACAAATTCATCAAATCCAATTTCCTTTGTTGTACTATATTTTGTAGCATCTTCATCCCAAGAACTATCTACTGATTTTAAATAAGGAATATCTCCTGAGAACACTTCTAAGGAATCCTCTGTCTTACCTCCACTTATAGCAAAGAATTGAGGATACTTAACTATCTCATCGCCATATATCATAACCTCACCCTCTGTAGCTTTAACAGAGCTAACAATCTTCTCCCAATAAGTTTCTGCTTTCGCACTTTCCCACTTCTGCATTCTTTCATCCTTACTCATATATGCCTGACAGTGAGTTGATGAACAAATTTCTGCTCCATGCTCTTTAGCTGATTTACAAGGAGAAATTCTCTTAGAAAAATAAAAAGTTCTAGCTGCTATAGATTGAGCCTTTATTGCCTCTTCATTAAATTCTGCAGGCATTTCTGCAGCTACTACTCCAACTATATAATCTTCTAAACTTATTTCTTCTACCTTTCCTGTGATAGTATTATATACCTTTACTTTATCATCGCCCTTAACTATTACCCCTTCATCTTTAACATACTTTATAGTATCATCGCTAAGTTCAAAAGAGCTTGTACGTTTAAATGGAGATGCAATGAATATACTACAAATTATTATTGTAAAGGAAATTATAAATATGCTTATATAAGAAATAACTTTAAATTCATTTTTCGCACCATTATAATTCATTTCTCCCTCCTAAAAAATAATTTCCTTTAATTATATGCTTACATAATTTTACTTATCACTACTCTCAATAAGCTTTATTATTTTCTAATATATACATAAGAATATATATTTATATATTTTTGCATAAAAGAAGCTACATCTTAACGATATAGCTTCTTTATAAAAAAATTATAATTCCTTTTTAATACTTAATTCTTTCAATATCAGCTCCAAGACCTCTGAATTTCTTTTCGATATCTTGATAACCTCTATCTATATGATAAATATCTCCTATTTCTGTTGTTCCTTCAGCTACTAATCCAACCAATATCATAGCAGCTCCTGCTCTTAAGTCTGTAGCTTTAACCTCACATCCAGTTAGTTTGTTAACACCTTCAATAAAAGCTGTTCTACCATCTATTTTTATTTTAGCTCCCATTCTAGTAAGCTCTGCTACATGCATAAATCTATTCTCAAATATAGTTTCTGTTACTATGCTAGACCCCTCAATTAAGCATAGCAAGCTCATCATTTGAGGTTGCATATCTGTAGGGAACCCTGGATAAGGTAAAGTTTTAATATCTACAGGCTTCTTAGGACCTGTTCCATCAACTATTACAGATTCTCCTAATTCTTCAAAGTTAATTCCACACTCTTTTAACTTTTCTATTAATGGTCTTAAATGTTCTCCATTTATACCATTAATTTTAATTCTACTGTTTGTTATTGCAGCACTTATCATAAATGTGCCAGCTTCAATTCTATCATATATTGGTTGATATTTAATGCCACCTAAATGATCTACACCTTCTATTGTAATCTTTCCTGTACCAGCACCGACTATATTAGCTCCCATTGAGTTTAAAAATTCTGCTAAATCCCATATTTCAGGTTCTTCTGCAGCATTTTCAATTATAGTTGTTCCTTCTGCTAATACAGCAGCCATAATTATATTCTCAGTTGCTCCAACTGAAGGGAAATCTAAATAAATTCTATTTCCTTTTAATCTATCTACCTTAGCTTCTACATATCCATGTCCAATATTTATTTCAGCTCCTAAGGCTTTAAAGCCTTTCAAATGAAGATCAATAGGTCTACTACCTATATTGCATCCTCCTGGAAGTGATAATTTGCAATAACCAAACCTTGCTAACATAGGACCCATTATTAGAAATGAAGCTCTCATTTTCCTTATTAATTCACTATTAGCATCAACAGGAATCAATTTACTTGTATTTATTTTTATCTTTTCATCCATTATTTCTAAATCGCAATTTAAACCACTAAGTAGGTTACATATAACCAAAACGTCTTCTAGCATAGGTATATTTTCTAATTCAATATTCTCTTTTGAAAGAATTGTTGCTGCAATTATAGGCAAAACCGAATTCTTCGCTGCGCTTATGTTTACCTCACCACTTAGTTTCTTTCCACCTTTAACTACTATCTTTTCCATATTCTCCTCCATAATGACTTATTAGTATGTTGAAAAAATTATTGGTGTACCAATAACTAAGTAAGTCCCTTTATCGTAGTTACTTACTGCAAAATTGACCCTTTCTCCATCTTGTAATTTAGCTGTTCCAACATAACCATTATGGATATCTAGGGCATTTATGTCTTTTATGTTTTGTACTTTATTAATAATATCTAATCCTTCTTCTGTATTATTTATTTTTCCCTTTATATATTTAAAATATCTAGGTTTACTTGAAGTATTAACTTGTAATTGTGATAAATCTTGTATTAAATTTAATAACTTTTTGTCTTTACTAAAATTAGTTATTACCGCATCTACTAATGTTTTTCCCTTATTTTCATAAACAATAATATTTATTTCTATATTATTGCACTTTATAGAAATACCATCATTAGTTATTTCAGAAACACTTGAACTATAATGCTTTTTTATTTTCTTTTGTATTAAACTTAAAGTATCTTCTAGTGAAATATTGCTTTCATATTCTATCTTCACGCCACTTTCTACAAAGGTACTTTCTTCTTTTATTAATTTTTCAATAGAATAAAAATCATTACATGACCAACTAACTATAGGAAAAGCACTAATAAAAATAACAGAAAAAAGGAAACTTAATACAAGGCATACTCTAACCTTCACATATACCCCCACCTTTCCTTCATAATTATGGTCATTTATTCCATTTTTTATACAATTACTTTATTTACTATTAGTATATAAAAGTCGTATTTTTTTGTGAAAGATTGTCAAAAAAATATAATTTTTTACATAAAAAAAAGCATTCATTAAATTGAATGCTTTTTTAAACCTATTCTTATATTTGCTCTAATTAATGCTGCCTGTGCTCTTGCAACATCAAACTTAGATGAATCTTTTAATCTTTCTTCAGCTCTTCCTTTTGCTTCTTCTGCTCTAGCTAAATCAATATCTTCAACTAATTCTGCTGCATCACTACAAAACATTATTTCATTATTGCTTAAATTAATTACTCCTCTAGATGTAAATAGCTCTTTCTTATTTCCTACTTTATCATAAAACACAGTAACACTTGGTACTGTACTCATTATAATAGGTGCATGATTAGGTAGAAACTCAACCATACCATTAATTGTATTTACAAATACTTTTTCTACCTCTTCGTTTACAACCATCTTACTAGAAGTTAAAATTTTTAATATAAAGGTTTTGGCCATTTTCCTCCACCTCTTATCCTAATGTTTTAGCTTTTTCAAGAGCTTCTTCTATAGTACCAACAAATAAGAATGCTGATTCTGGTATATCATCATATTTTCCATCTAAAATTTCCTTAAACCCTCTTACAGTTTCTTTTATTGGAACATACTTACCTGTCATTCCCGTAAATTGTTCTGCTACTGTAAATGGTTGTGATAAGAATCTTTGAATTCTTCTTGCTCTTGAAACTACTGCTTTATCTTCATCTGATAATTCATCCACACCTAAAATAGCAATTATATCTTGTAATTCCTTATATCTTTCAAGTATATTTTTTACATCCATTGCCACTTCATAATGCTCTTTACCAACAACTCTCGGATCTAGAATTCTTGAAGATGATTCTAATGGATCAACAGCTGGGTAAATACCTAATTCTGAAATACTTCTTGATAAAACTGTTGTTGCATCTAAGTGAGCAAAAGTAGTAGCTGGTGCTGGGTCAGTAAGGTCATCTGCTGGAACATATACTGCTTGAACTGATGTTATAGACCCATTAGTAGTAGATGTAATTCTTTCTTGAAGAGCACCCATTTCAGTTGCAAGAGTTGGTTGATATCCAACAGCTGATGGTATTCTTCCTAATAAAGCTGATACTTCTGAACCCGCTTGTGTAAATCTAAATATATTATCTATAAATAACAGTACATCTTGGCCTTTATCTCTAAAATATTCAGCCATTGTAAGTCCTGTTAAAGCTACTCTCATTCTTGCTCCAGGTGGTTCATTCATTTGACCAAACACTAATGCAGTCTTTTCTATAACCCCTGAATCCTTCATTTCATGGTATAAATCATTACCTTCTCTTGATCTTTCACCAACACCTGTGAATACAGATAATCCACCATGTTCTTTAGCTATATTATTAATAAGCTCTTGAATAAGAACAGTTTTTCCTACACCTGCTCCACCAAAAAGACCTATTTTTCCACCTTTTTGATAAGGAGCTAGTAAGTCAATAACCTTTATTCCTGTTTCAAACATTTCTGGTTCAACTGATTGATCTTTGAAGCTAGGAGCTGGTCTGTGGATTGGATATTCTTCTTTTGCATTTACATCTCCAGCATTATCCATAGTTTTTCCTAAAACATTAAATAGTCTTCCTAGTACTTCTTCACCAACTGGAACTGCTATTGGTCTACCAGTATCTACAGCTTCCATACCTCTTCTTAGTCCTTCAGTAGCTTCCATTGCTATGGCTCTTACTATATCATCTCCCATATGTTGCTCAACTTCAGCTACTAATACATCTTCTCCCATATTTATATGAATAGCATTATATAAATTAGGAAGAGAGTCTGAATTAAACTTTATATCAACTACTGGTCCTATTACTTGAACCACTTTTCCTATCTTGCCAGGCATCTAATATACCTCCTTACTATTTTTGTGCTTCTGCTCCTCCAACTATTTCTGAAATTTCTTGAGTAATCATGCTTTGTCTAATTCTATTATATCTTATATTAAGTTCTTGAATTATATCATTTGCATTGCTTGTTGCTCCATCCATAGCTTGCATTCTAGCACTTTGTTCACTGCATTTTGCACTTAACATTAAAGCCCTTAGCTTTCCTTTTAGATATATATCTAAAGAATCTGTAAGAACAGTTTTTAAATCAGGTTCTACTATTTGTTCTCCTACCTCTCCTACTGCTCTTTCAACAGGCAATAGTTTTTCGCTCTTAACTTCTTGTTTTATAGGAGATATAAATTCTGTATATACAACATTAACCTCTGAAACTTCAGCTGAAACAAAAAGCTTTAAAGCTTTTTCATAAACTAATTTAACTTCTTTTATAGTTGGTATATCAGGGATATCAACATATTCATCTATAGTTTCTAATCCGTTCCTTCTTAAATAAGATATTCCCTTACTACCTACACTAATTATTTTGCAATTATCCTTATCATCCTTGATTAAGCTATCTAAAAAAGCAACTACATTATTATTGTATCCAGCACATAATCCAGTATCAGAAGTGATTATTATATAAAGCTTATAATTACCATCATTTCCATCAAAATATGAAGTAGTAAGTTTTTCTTCTGATATTCTTGCTAAAGACTTCATGGTTTTTTCAGCTATTTCTAGATATTGCTCATTTATAGATAACTCTTTTCTACATTTTCTTAATTTAGAAGTGGCAACAAGTCCCATTGCATTTGTTATTTTCTTGGTACTTTCTACGGACTTTAATCTTCTCTTTATCTCTATAAGTCCAGCTGCTCCCATTATTCCACCTCCTAAAGAATTGCATAGCTTTTAAAAGCTATGCCTCTTGTAAAAATATCTTTTTATATTCAACGATTGTTTCTTCTAATGTTTTCTTTATTTCATCAGTTAAAACTTTTTCTGTTACTATTTTCTTTAATAATTCTCTTTGATGAGTATCCATATATTCTAAGAAACTTTTCTCAAACTTTCTTATATCACTAACTTTTATATCTGAAAGGAAGTCATTAACTGTTGCATATAAAATAACAATTTGCTTTTCAACAGCCATTGGTTCGTACTGATCTTGCTTTAATACTTCAATTAATCTCTTACCTTTTTCAAGCCTTCTCTTAGCATCTCTATCTAAATCCGATCCAAATTGAGAGAATGCTGCAAGTTCTCTATATTGCGCCAATTCTAATCTTAAAGTACCTGAAACTTGCTTCATTGCTTTAATTTGAGCATTACCACCAACTCTTGATACAGAAATACCTGCATTTACTGCTGGTCTTTGACCTTGATTAAATAAATCTGATTCTAAGAAAATTTGACCATCTGTAATTGAAATTACATTAGTTGGAATATATGCTGTAACATCCCCTGCTAACGTTTCTATTATAGGAAGAGCTGTTAGTGATCCTCCTCCATTTTCAGCTGACAACTTAGCTGCTCTTTCTAACAATCTTGAATGAATATAGAATACATCTCCAGGATATGCTTCTCTTCCTGGTGGTCTTCTAAGAAGTAATGACATTGTTCTATAAGCAACTGCATGCTTAGATAAATCATCATAAATAATTAGTACGTCCTTACCTTGATGCATAAAATACTCACCCATACTACATCCAGCATATGGTGCTAAATATTGTAATGGTGCTGTATCTGATGCTGTAGAACTTACTATTATTGTATAGTCCATAGCTCCCATTTCAGTTAATGTATTAACTATATGAGCAACTGTAGATTGTTTTTGACCTATAGCAACATAGATACAAATAACATCTTTACCTTTTTGATTTATAATTGTATCAATCCCTATAGCAGTCTTTCCTGTTTGTCTATCTCCAATTATAAGTTCTCTTTGTCCCTTACCTATCGGAATCATAGAATCTATAGCTTTAATACCAGTTTGTAGTGGTTCATTAACTGAACTTCTGTCAATAATAGATGGAGCTGGAATTTCCATTGCTCTAGTATTACTAGTTTTTATAGGTCCTTTTCCATCAATAGGATTACCTAATGAATCAACAACTCTTCCTATTAATTCTTCACCAACTGGAACTTGAACTATTCTATCAGTTCTCTTTACTATATCTCCTTCTTTGATTCCTTCTTCTGACCCTAGTAGAACACAACCTACATTGTCTTGTTCAAGGTTAAGAGCCATACCATATACATTATTAGGGAACTCTAATAATTCCCCTTCCATACAATCATCTAATCCATATACTCTAGCGATACCATCACCAACTTGGATTATTGTACCAGAATCTACTTTTTGAATATGCTTTTCATATCTTTCAATTTCTTTTTTTATAATTGAAGTAATTTCTTCTGGTTTTATATTCATGGACTCACCTCTATTCTCTCTTAAGCATTATGTCTTTCATTTCCTCTAGTTTAGATTTTATTGTTCCATCAATAACATCATTTCCAACTCTTACGTATACTCCACCTAGAAGACTCTTATCTATTTCTGTAGTCATAATAATTTTCTTATTATACTGCTTTTCAAGTTTTTCTTGTAAATTAGAAATTTCACTCTCTAATAATGGTACTGCCGTCTTCACCACTGCTGATAGAATATTTTTTCTCTCAAGATCAATCTTTTCCATTTCGTTAAGCTTTTCTCTTAAGTACAATATTCTATCTTTCTCTATAAGTATCAATAGAAATGAAAGTAATTCTTCATCTATTTTTCCTTTAAAAATATTTATAAATGTTCTCTTTTTATTTTTAGTACTTATTTGAGGATGTTTTACAACCTCATAAAAATCCTTATTATTTTCTATTAAGTCACAAATTTCTCTAAGGTCATTAATATACTCATCTACTTTGTCTTTTTCTTTGGCTACTTCATATAATGCTAAGGCATATCTCCTATCTAAATATTCATACATATTTAACTACCTACCTTAGTTATAAAATCGCCTATTAATTCCCTTTGAGTACTATCTTCAAGCTTTTCTTCTAGAGCCTTTGTAGATAATTCAATTGCTAAATTAACTACTTGTTTCTTTATTTCATATTGAGCTTTTTCTTTTTCTCTTTCTATTTCTAACCTTGCTCTATCAACTATAGCCTTAGCTTCTTTATTAGCATCATCTACAATTTCACTATATACTTTATTAGCTTTTTGTTTTTTCTTCTCTATTATCTTCTTACCTTCTTCTTTAGAAGACTTAAGAATTCGTTCATTTTCTATTAAATATAATCTTGCCTTTTGAGATTCATCCTCTGCATTTGACAATTGTTCTTGTATAAAATCTTCTCTGTCTTGTATAGCAATACGAATTTTTTCCCAAAAGAAGTGTTTAAGTATTAGTACTAAAATAAAAAAGTTTATTAACGTCATTAATAGAACTGATGGATCTATATCCATATTCTCTCAGCCTCCCTTCGGAGTCAATAATATCAACTCTTCTTAAACTATTTTATAACTATTAACATGATAGCTACTATTAACCCGTAAATAGCTGTTGCTTCTGAAAGACCTGCACCTAATATTAAAGCACTTTGAATCTTACCTGCTGCTTCTGGTTGTCTTGCAATTGATTCTGTTGCCTTTCCTGTTGCTATACCAATTCCTATACCTGCTCCAATTCCTGATAATACAGCGATACCTGCTGCAATTACTGATAAATCCATTTAAATTTCCTCCTTCAAAATTACATTCTAATGATGTTCTGCTGTCATTTTAATATTTATTATTGTTAGCATTGTGAATACTAGCATTTGAATGCTTCCATCAAATAAATCAAAGTATCCATGTGCTATAATTGGTGCTCCTATTTGAGCTAGCATTCCTATTGAACCTAAAGCTTCATAGATCATTTCTATAAGCATAGTAGCTGCCATCATATTACCAAAAAGTCTAAGGGCCAATGATATTGGCAACATTACTCTTTCCATAATATTTAATGGAAGCATCATTAAGAATGGTTCTCCCAAGCCTTTTGTATAACCCCACACACCATTTCTCTTAATTGCTGTATAGTTAATAACTAAGAATGATGTTAACCCAAGTCCTAAGGTAACGCTTAAGTTTTGAGTTGGTGGCGCGATTCCTATTATTCCCATCAAGTTAAGAACTAGTAAATATATAACTAAAGTTCCAACATAAGGAATATATCCCACATAACTTTCGCCCATATTATTTTTAACAAGTCCTTCTATAGTAGTATATAGGGTTTCTAATACTACCTGTCTCTTATCTGGCACCCTTTTAAGATTTCTTGTTAAAATATAGGCTGCGATTCCTAAAATCAGAATTACCGCCCATTGAACAATTATGTCTCTTGTAATGTTTATGGGGAAACCTCCGATATTAAAGGAAAAGATAGGTGCTACTGATTCCAACCTAAACACTTCCTTCCACTGTTAATGTACAATAAAGTCTTATTCCTTGGTCTAGTATTATTCCAACTAAATATGACAATACTAGTATAATATTGTGGATAAATGGTAATATAACTATTAATACTAAAAGAACTCTAAGAATAGATGTTGTTAAGATTAATATTTTATTTTTATGAAGCCACCTTTTAGTAGAGAATGATATTGCCAAATAATTTAGCATTCCAACTATTACACCCAAGAAAAAAACTATTGCAGGCTTAAACGAAAATACTAAGCTAATAATTAAAGACATAAATAAACCAACTAGCATATCATATTTTGTGATTTTTCGTTCCAAGTTATTCATCTCTTTACTCATTGAGCACTCCCCTCTCGCTTACCCTTATGTATTATAGCCCCACTATAAACTTTAAGAAAACCTTATTTTTACTTAAATAAACTTAAAATTGTTTAAATTTTGAATTTATACATGTAATATTAGCCATTCTCTTAACAAACATCGATAGTCTTCCTATTTTCAACAATAATACATAAATTTATTCATAATTATTCATTTGTCTTAATATTCTGAAAATTTAAATGTTATGCAAGTTTACTTGATAACATTTTCATTTAATACTTTGTTTAAATATTTTATTATATTTTCTAAATTTATTCATAGTTATAGTGTATTAACTACCATTTACTCTACCTTTTCATTATTATATTGAAATAGATTATTCCTATTTATTCATTTATTTATTTAAAATAAATGTTGCTTTCTTTAGAAATACTCCTATGATTATTTAATACATCAATATTTTTAATAGAAAATGCTCAAGTTTTTAACAATTTACTTCTTTATATATATCGAAAAATACTAGATTATGGTTATATTTTGAACTTTCTTATATACAAAAAGAATGTATTAGAATACCTCTAATACATTCCTCAAAATATGTGTATACTATACTCTTTCAACAATAAGAGCTGTTCCCATTCCGCCACCTATACAAAGTGTAGCTAAACCTCTCTTAGCATCTCTCTTTTCCATTTCATAAAGTAAAGTTGTTAATATTCTAGCTCCTGAAGCTCCTACTGGATGTCCTAAAGCAATAGCTCCACCATTTACATTAACCTTGCTCATATCAAAGTTAAGGTCTTTAGCAACCGCTAAACTTTGAGCTGCGAATGCTTCATTAGCTTCTATTAAATCCATATCTTCAACAGTTAAATTAGCTGCTTCTAATGCTTTCTTTGTTGCATGGAATGGTCCATAACCCATTATTGCTGGATCTAGTCCCTTAGAGCCATAAGAAACAATCTTAGCTAAAGGTTTAACCCCTAATTCAGCTGCTTTTTCTGCACTCATAACAACAAATGCAGCTGCCCCATCATTAATTCCTGAAGCATTACCTGCTGTAACTGTACCATCTTTAACAAACGCTGGCTTTAATTTAGCTAACTTTTCAACAGTTGTTCCGAATCTTGGGAATTCATCAGTATCAAATATTATTGGATCTCCTTTTCTTTGTGGAATAACAACTGGAACTATTTCATCTTTGAATTTTCCAGCCTTTATTGCTGCTTCTGCCTTAGCTTGTGAAGATGCTGAAAATTCATCTTGCATTTCTCTAGTTAATCCCCATTGTTTAGCTATATTTTCAGCTGTAACTCCCATATGGTAGTTATTAAATGCATCCCAAAGAGCATCTTTTATCATTGTATCAACTAATTTTCCATCACCCATTCTTTGTCCCCATCTTGCTTTATCTAAAACATATGGAGCCGCAGACATATTTTCCATTCCACCAGCAACTACGATATCAGCATCTCCTGCCTTAATCATTTGTGCTGCTAATGCAACAGTTCTTAAACCTGAACCACAAACCTTATTTATTGTCATAGCTGGTACTTCATTTGGTAATCCAGCTTTTAAAGTAGCTTGTCTAGCTACGTTTTGTCCTAGACCTGCTTGAATAACATTCCCCATTACTACTTCTTCAACTTGTTCTGGATTTATTCCTGCTCTCTTAACTGCTTCCTTAATTACTATAGCTCCTAATTCTGCTGCTGGAACATCTTTTAAAGTTCCACCAAATGAACCTAAAGCTGTTCTTGCTGCACTTGCAATAACTACTTCTCTCATTTCATATACCTCCTAAATTCAAAAAAACTCATTTATCTTTGTTAAACTATTAACACAATTACAATTATACCATTTTTCACATATTTTTCAAGGAAATTTTGTTAAATTTTAAACAAACTACCTCTTAAATTCCTCTACTTCTTTATCACTTAAATCAAAATATCGTAATATAGCATCTGCAATTCTCTCTGATGCCTTTCCATCACCATATGGGTTTACTGATTTACTCATTTTTTCATAAGCTTCTTTAATTTGAATTAATTCATTAGCTTCACTTACAATTTTATCTATATCTGTCCCAACTAATTTTACTGTACCGTATGCCACTGCTTCTGGTCTTTCTGTAACATCTCTAAGAACTAAAACCGGCTTTCCTAAGTGTGGTGCTTCTTCTTGTAATCCACCTGAATCAGTCATTACCATAAAACACTTATTCATTAAATTATGTGTTTCTTTTGTGTCTAATGGTGGCAATAAATGAATCCTATCGTTTCCACCTAATCTTTCATGAACAACATCTTTTACTACAGGATTTAAATGTACTAGATAAACTAATTCCACATCATTATTATCCTCTACAATTTTATTTAATGCTGTACAGATATTCTCTACTCCTTCTCCCCAATTTTCTCTTCTATGGGCAGTTATCATTATTACTTTCTTATTTACATAATCTATTTTATTTAATTCTTCGTTTTCAAATTTATAATCTTCCTTAACCGTATGAAGCATAGCATCTATTACAGTATTTCCTGTAATATAGATATCATTTTCGCTTATACCTTCTCTTAAAAGATTGTTTTTTGACCCCTTTGTTGGTGCAAAGTGTAAATCAGCTAATGACCCTGTTAGCTTTCTATTCATTTCTTCTGGAAATGGAAAGTACTTATCAAAAGTTCTTAATCCTGCTTCAACATGACCAACCTTTATTTGTTGATAAAATGCTGCTAATGCACCTGCAAAAGTAGTTGTTGTATCTCCATGAACTAATATCATATCTGGTTTTTCTTTTATAAAAACCTCTTCTAATCCTTCAAGCACTCTATTAGTAATACCAGTTAAAGATTGTTTACTTTTCATTATATTCAAATCAAAATCTGGCTTAATCTCAAAATACTCTAGAACCTGGTCTAACATCTCTCTATGTTGTGCAGTAACACATACCTTAGATTCTATTTCTTCTCTTTTTTCTAATTCCTTAACTAACGGTGCCATCTTAATGGCTTCTGGTCTTGTTCCAAAGATGGTAATAATCTTCTTTTTCAATTCACTTACCTCCAAATATAATTGTTAATATCCAAATTCTTTACTTATTGCTAATGAATCATCCTCATCTACCCATGATAAAACATCTATAACTCTATACTCACTTTTACTATCTCTAATAATTACATTTTCTATGCCTGAATTTATTATCATTCTTTTGCACATCGAGCAAGAATTTGCATCTTTTACATACTCTTTAGTATTAGCATCTTTACCTACTAAATATAATGTTGCTCCAATCATATCTCTTCTTGAAGCACTAATTATGGCATTAGCTTCACTATGTACACTTCTACACAACTCGTAATGAGTGCCTCTTTTAACATTTAATTTTTCCCTAATGCAAGTTTGCATATCTATACAATTCTTTCTTCCCCTTGGTGCCCCAGTATATCCAGTAGAAATTATTTCATCATTTTTTACTATTATAGATCCATAATTTCTCCTTAAGCATGTCCCTCTTTCTGCCACAGTTTCCGCTATATCAAGATAATAATTATCCTTATCTCTTCTTCTCATAACCTACTCCTTATTTACTAAATATAATTTTTATATTCTTATTAAATTATATATTAGTTTAATATCTCTGTAAATCACTGTATATTTTCACAAAAAGGTTGCGTAAATATTTATTTTGCTTGTTCCGTGACAAGCTCCAAGTCACAGAAAATAAATATATATTCCCTTAGTACTTAATCCTTGATTTTATATATTCCTAGACAGCAAAAATAAAGAGAAATTGCAAAGCAATTTCTCCCCCTTAGCTATTTAATTATCTACTAACTATTTAGTTCCAAATAGTCTATCCCCCGCATCACCAAGACCAGGAACTATATATCCTTTTTCATTTAATTGTTCATCTATTGAAGCTACGTATATGTCTACATCTGGATGTGCTTCTTGTACTGCTTTTATTCCTTCTGGAGATGAAATTAAACAAGCAAGTCTTAAATTCTTAGCTCCTCTTTCCTTTAATAAAGTTAATGCATCAGCTGCAGAACCTCCAGTTGCTAGCATTGGGTCAACAACTATTACTTCTCTTTCAGCTATATCTTGTGGTAACTTACAGAAATACTCAACTGGCTTTAAAGTTTCTTCATCTCTATATAAGCCTATATGTCCAACCTTAGCTGCTGGAATTAAACTTAGCATTCCATCTACCATACCTAATCCAGCTCTTAATATAGGAACTATAGCAACCTTCTTACCTGCTAACATCTTACATTTAGTCTTGCAAATTGGTGTTTCAATTTCTACTTCTTCCATGCTAAAATCTCTAGTTACTTCATAACCCATTAACATAGCAACTTCACTTACTAATTGTCTGAAGTCTTTAGCCCCTGTATCCTTACTTCTAATAAATGCTAACTTATGTAGTATTAGCGGATGATTGATTTCAACTACTTTACTCATTTCTTATCCCTCCAAGTTATTTATAATATTTTTTTTCAATCTCAGTTATTTTATTTATTCTTGCTAAGTGTCTATCACCTTCAAATTTAGCACCTAAAAATGTTTTTACAATATCTAGTGCTAATCCAGGTCCAACAACTCTTGCACCTAAAGCTAATATATTTGCATCATTATGCTCTCTTGTTGCATGTGCACTAAAAGTATCTGAGCATAAAGCCGCCCTTATTCCTGGAACCTTATTAGCTGCAATGCTTATACCTATTCCTGTTCCACAAATTAGAATTCCAAGATCACATTCCTTTGATGCAACAGCTTCTGCTGCCTTTAATGCATAGTCAGGATAATCACATGACTCTTTAGAATACGTTCCATAATCCTCTACATCATACCCATTATCTTTTAGGTACGATATAATCTCCTCTTTTAATTCAAATCCACCATGATCTGCTCCTAAAGCTATCTTCATAGTGCCACCTCCATTGCTATGTATATTCATAAAAAAAGAAAGAATAGGTATATACATACCTTAATCTTTCTTTATTTTTGACAATAATAAAGATACTGATTCTCTTATCTGATTGTAAGTGTTTTTATAAACAGAAACTGTGCCACCGTAAGGAGCTTTAATTTTATCCCCTACGCCAACATACTCAGATAATATAAATATCTTATTCTTATAATATTTTATTAAATGATCTCTCACATACTTAGTCATTGCTAAAACTAAGTATAATTCTTCTAGTAATTCATTCTCTATTTGTTTAGCTTTTTTATTTTTTAAATCAAGTTTAAGTCCTTTATAAATTAATTCAGCTGATTCCTTACTTATCTTGCTTCCTGGTATAATTGATATTCTAGCTGAATTTGAGGTAATATTATCATCTGTATTTAAGCTGTTAAAAACAGCTTCTGCTATAGGACTTCTACAAGTATTTCCTGTGCATACAAAGAGAACTTTCATATTTACCTCCAACTAAACATTTATAATATCAAAACCTGCAGATTTCTGTAATCTATTCATTATAGCTAAGCCTACACCTTCTTCTTCATAAGCCTCTGCAAGAATTATATCAACCTTTTTATCATCTAAACTTCTTAGTGCTTCAAATAAATTTTGAGCTACTTCAGATAGATTTTCCTTACTTCCAACTACTAGTACATCACCCAATTTATAGTAAGACGAGTTTTCCTTAGAAGATAGAATTCCAACCTTTTTACCTTCATCTATATAATTGTGTACCATCTCATTAATTTTTTCAACAGTTTTTTTTCTATTTCCTTTTATAATTTTAACTTTTGCATTTGGTGCATAATGACGGTATTTCATTCCAGGGGCCTTTGGCTTAAAATCCTCGCTTGGTTTTTGCATTATAGCTTTATCAATCTCTATATTAGGATCAATTTCTCTTAGCATCTCTAATGTTATGCCACCCGGTCTTAATACTATAGGAGGAGTAACTGTGCAGTCTACTATAGTTGATTCTACTCCTACTTCACTCTTTTCTCCACCAATAATATAGTCTACCCTTCCCATTAAATCTTCTACACATCTTTCAATATCCGTAGGGCTTGGTCTTCCACTAATATTCGCAGAAGGTGCTGCAATAGGTGTATTTGCAAGTTCTATTAGTTTCAGTGCAATGTCATTACTTGGCATTCTTATCCCTATAGTATTTAAATTAGCACTAGTTACATTAGGAATTATACTCTTTTTCTTCATTATAATAGTTATTGGTCCTGGCCAAAATTTATCCATTATCTTTTTTGCTACCTTTGGAACTTCTTCTACCAAATCACTTATTTCTTTACTTGCAACATGAATTATTAAAGGATTATCCTGAGGTCTACCTTTTGCAATAAATATTTTTTGAACTCCATTCTCATCTAAAGCATTAGCTCCCAATCCATATACTGTTTCTGTTGGAAATGCTACAATCCCCCCAGACTTTATTACTTCTGCTGCTTCTTTTATGTATATTAAATCATTTTCTAAATCATTAACTATGGCTACTTTTGTTTCCAAGTTTATTCCTTCCTTCTTTACACTAAAGTTTGTCCTCTTGCTATTTTTATATTCTGAATACATTCATCAGTATATGTAGCTCTCACACAATTTTTATATATCGTATCTAAAATCATATACTTCTTAAGGCCGCCTCTTCTTATTACTTGATAATAATATATGTTCTCTGGCTGAAGTTCTTTAATTCTCTTGTATTCCTCAGATGCTAGAGGATATCTCTTTAAAAATATAGAACCTATTGGTTTTAAGGACTTATTCTTAAAGTTTACTGTAGTTACAATAATAATATCCATATCTTCTTCCATTTTTTCAGTATGTACTAAAGCAACCTTATCACACAAAATCACACTTTCATTTGAAAGCAATCCATTCTTAAATCTTAATTTATTATTGCTACAACTATATTCTAATTTATAATAATTCATTTTATTTATAACAGCAACAAATATAAGAAATTCAATAAATAACAGATAACTTAAATAAAATGTATTATTAAGTCCAGTTAAAAATAGAATAATAGGTAAAGTAATAGCAAGAACAATCATTAAAATATAAAACTTTTTTAAGAACTTCTTTTCTCTTTTTATTGCCTTATATATATTCATACCATCCCCCACTAGCATAAAAGCCCTACATTTTTAAATGCAAGGCTTTCTTTAATATTACATATCTGTATTTCCCATTTGTTTCATTTTTTCAGCTTGATCTGCAGTTATAAGTGCATTTACCACTTCATCTATATCACCATTTAAGAAGGCCTCTAGCTTATAAAGAGTTAATCCTATTCTGTGATCTGTAACTCTACCTTGAGGATAGTTATAAGTTCTTATTCTTTCACTTCTATCCCCTGTACCAACTTGACTCTTTCTATCTTCAGCAATGCCTGCATTTCTTTCTGCTTCTGCTTGTTCATAAAGTCTAGCTCTTAATATTTTTAAAGCTTTTTCTTTATTCTTTAACTGAGACTTTTCATCTTGACATGAAACTACTAAACCTGTTGGTAAGTGAGTCATTCTTACAGCTGAGTCAGTAGTATTAACGCATTGTCCACCGTTTCCTGATGCTCTAAATACGTCTATCTTTAAATCTTTTTCGTTAATTTCTATTTCTACGTCATCAACTTCTGGTAAAACTGCAACTGTTGCAGTTGATGTATGAATTCTACCACTTGATTCAGTATCTGGAACCCTTTGTACTCTGTGAACTCCACTTTCGTACTTAAGCTTTGAATATGCTCCGTTACCCTTAATCATGAATACTACTTCTTTAAAACCACCAATGTCAGTTTCATTAGCACTCATTAATTCAACAGTCCATCTATTGTTTTCTGCATATCTTGTATACATTCTAAATAGGTTTGCTGCAAATAGAGCTGCTTCGTCTCCACCAGCACCTCCTCTAATTTCGACGAATACGTTCTTATCATCATTAGGATCCTTAGGTAATAATAAAATTTGAATTTCTCTTTCTAATTCTTCTTCTCTAGCAGTTAAATCAGAAATTTCTTCTTGAAGCATTTCTCTCATTTCTTTATCATTTTCTTCTGCTAACATCTCTTTATTAGCCTCTAGATCCTCAGTAACTTGTTTATAATTTCTATATGCATTAACTATTATTTCTAACTCGGCATGCTCTTTACAAAGCTTTCTCCATTCATTTTGATTGGCCATTATTGATGGATCACTTATCTTTACAGATAATTCATCATACTTATTTTCTATGAAAGCTAATTTATCTAATAACATGATATCACTCCGTACTTCATTTTTTCACATTTTAGTATTATATCATATAATCTTCGCTATTTTCAACAAGCAAACTTTCCTAATACTACTCTGTCTAATCCTGCTAAGTCCTTTACCACCTTAACATCTACAAATCTATTTTCTTCTAACAAGTTTTTTACACTTTCACCTTGGTCATATCCTATTTCAAAACAAAGCATTCCACCTTCTAATAAGGTTTCTTTACTTTGCTCTACAATCTTTCTATAGAATACAAGACCATCATCTCCACCACTTAAAGCAGTTTTAGGTTCATAATCCTTTACGTCTTCCATTAGTGTTTCTATTTCCTCTTCTTTTATATAAGGAGGATTTGAAACAATGATATTATATCTTTTATTTACTTTTATTACTTCATCTAATAAATCACTCTTTATAAAGCTCACCCTATCTTCTAAATTATTCCTTATTATATTCTTTTTAGTCACCTTTTCTGGAACTGGATATAAATCTATCTCATCAACTTTAATATCAGGTCTATAATGGGCTAATGAAATTCCAATTGCGCCACTTCCAGAGCATAAATCACATACTTCTAATTTTTTGTTTATAGGAATTAATTTCAGAACCTCTTCTACCAGCACTTCAGTATCACTTCTTGGGATAAGCACTCCTTCTTCTACATAAAAGTCTAACCCCATAAAATCACATTCTCCTAGTATATATCTAACAGGCATTTTATCTTGACGTTTTTTTATTAAATTAAAATATTTTATCTTATTTGAATTTGATACCTTTTCTGTAGAATTTGTAATCAAATATAATTTATCCTTTTCTAAAACTTTTCCAAGTAATAATTGTGAATCTAATCTAGATGTATCTATATCAGCATCTCCTAGTATTTTAGTCCCCTCATTTAAAAGCTCACCTATTGTCTTTTCCCTCTCTTCGATACCTTCAGCTGCTTTTAATGAAGCTATTGCAACTTCTATTTGTTTATCATCTGGTTCTCTTGTTGTTAACCCCTGAAGTTTTAGTCCTGGATAAGAAATTATTCTAGCTATAACACCATTGCTTTTACCTAACCACTTTATAATTTCATATGTTATTCCAGCTACAATTGGTATTAATAATATCCTTAATACTATCCTCTGTAAAAATCCTCCCCATCCTGTAAATGAGAAAATAAACACACTTACAAACATAATTAAAAATAAAAAGTTAGTACCACATCTTGGATGAAATCTTGAAAACCTCTTTACATTTTCAACTGTAAGTTCTTCTTCAGCCTCATAACAAAAAATAGTTTTATGTTCTGCCCCATGATATTGAAATACCCTATACATATCATCTAACTTTGCAATTCCCCATATATATATTATCAAGATTGATATCCTTATAGCAGCTTCTATTAAATTCAATAATATAGGTGAAATACCAAATCCTTTAAATATAGTTGCTATAGCTGTAGGTAATCCTATAAACAATCCAATAGCTAGTAAAAATGCTATCCCCATTGTTATACTCATAATTATATCTTCAGCTTTTTCTCCATATTTTTTTCTAAGCCATCCTTCAAACCTATCTAATAGCCTTTCAAATTTTGATTCTGGTTCATAATCTTCATCCTCTTCAATAAATGAAGCTGAATGATTTAAAGAATCCATTCCTATTTTTAATGAATCAACTAATACAAATATCCCTCTTATAAGTGGAATATTTAAGAACTTATATTTTTTAGTTAATGGTACTACTTTTTCAACTTTAACATCAATCTCTCCATCTTCTTTTCTTACTGCTATTGCCATTCCTTTAGAGCCTCTCATCATTACTCCTTCAATAACAGCTTGCCCCCCAACATCTTTTCTTTTCATATTATCACTCACTTACTTCTCTTCATTTTTATATTTATAGTAGCATTGTCCACATAAAGATTCATATTCGACATTATCTACTGTATCAATAGCTATTTGATCTCCTGAAAAAACAAATTTTCCATTAATCTTTCTACCATTTAATAAAGCTTTATTCCCACATTTACATATAGTCTTCATTTCTTCTATACTATGAGCAATTAAAAGAAGTCTTTCACTTCCTTCAAAACCTTCCATCTTAAAGTCGGTTCTTAGTCCATAGCATATTACTGGAATTTCTAAGGTAACAGCTATCTCAAATAATTGATCTATTTGATACTTTTTCATAAATTGTACCTCATCCACCAATATACAATCTAATTTTCCACCTAATTCTATATTCTCCTTAACTTCACTAAGAATACTTGTATCTTTATCTACAATCATATCAACCTTTACTTCAACACCTAATCTAGAAACAAGTCTATCTCCACCCTTTTTATCAGTAGAAGGTTTGATTAATAAAACTCTCATTCCTCTTTCTTTATAGTTATATGCCACCTGCATTAAATGAGTTGATTTACCTGAATTCATAGCACCATATCTAAAATATAACTTACTCATCTAAAATAATCTCTCCTCTTATCTTTTGTTATAAAAATTATAGCATTTTACAAATTGATTAAAAAGTACTTTTAAAAATTACCTCTTCTTGACTCGAAATATACCTTGTGATATACTCTAATAGTTATTTAAGATGTTCATATTTAGTGGACAATTTCGAAAGAGGTGAAATAAATGAGAGAAGGCATACATCCTGAATACCACCACGACGCTGTGGTTAAGTGTGCATGTGGAAATACTTTTACAACAGGTTCAGTTAAAGACGAACTTAAAGTAGAAATATGCTCTAAATGCCACCCATTCTTCACTGGTAAGCAAAAGGCTGTGAACGTCGGCGGAAGAGTTGACAAGTTCAATAAGAGATTTAACCTTAACCAAGGTAAGTAAGAAATTATGGGAAAGACTACTAGTCTTTCCCATTTTCTTTTTCTTAAAATTACTTTAACATTGAGATTTTTTACATAAATCATGTTAAACTATACCTAGGAATTATATAACATGATAAAAGCGAGTGAATTAAATGAAAAAAATTTTAATCTTAACTACTTCTACAGGTCAAGGGCATAATCAAGCTGCAAATTCATTATTAGAAACTTTTGAATCTGAAGGCTTTACATGTATTAAGCATGACTTCCTTGAAGGCAATAATAAGTTTCTAAATGACATTATAGTTCAAGGTTATGAAATATCTGCATCAAAGTTTCCTAAGATATATGGCTGGGCTTATAAATTAACTGACCATAAATTTATATATAAGTTTTTACCTTTAGTTTTTAGAGGAACAGATAAAAAATTAAGCAAACTCATTCAAGATAAAAAACCTGATATAATAATTGGTACTCATCCTTTTACCGTTAACATAATATCTAGATTAAAGAAAAAAGGTATGAAGATACCATTTATCTCTGTGGTTACTGATTTCAAAGCACACTATACATATATTCATCCATCTGTTGATGCCTATATAACTGGTAGTAAATTTACTAAGAACTCTCTTATAGAACAGGGTATAGATTCTTCAAAGATTTTTCCTTATGGTATACCTATACGAGAAAGTTTCTTTGAAAGAAATGAAACGATACCTGAAATTAAAGATGATGAGTACTTCAATTTATTATTAATGAGCGGCAGTATGGGATTAAAAAATATATCTTATGTCTTAGATGAGCTTTTAAATAATAAACATAAATTAAGAATAACAGTTGTATGTGGAAAAAATAAAAAACTAAAATACTCTTTATTAAAGAAATCTCAAAACACTTATATAGATAAGAAACTTCATATTTTAGGTTTTTCAAATGATATAGCTTCATTTATGGAATATTCAGATTTAATAATTTCAAAACCTGGTGGGCTTACTGTAAGTGAAGCAATAGTAAAAAATCTTCCTTTAATAATTCCATTTGCAATTCCTGGACAAGAAATGGAGAATACTGAATTTTTAACATCTAATGGATATGCATATTATATAAATAATGTTAAAGAAATTAATAATCTCATAGATATGTTAATTGATAATCCTAAATATTTAATTGATGCTAAAAAAAATTTAAAAGAATTAGCTTCTACCTATACAATAAAAGCAATAGTAGATTTAGCTAACAATCTTATAGAAAAAAAATAACTGGAAACTAAGTTTCCAGTTATTTTTTATTTCTTATCTATATCACTTTTTTCAAATATACGTATAAATTCTTTATTATTTTTTGTTTTGGATAACATATTAATTAGCTTCTCTGTTATATTCTCAATATTTCCATCTCTGTACATAACTTTTCTAATTGAATATGCCACTTCTTTTTCTTCATCTGTTAATAATAGATCTTCTTTTCTTGTACCAGACTTATAAATATCTATAGCAGGGAATATTCTTCTCTCTTGAAGCTTTCTATCTAAGTGTACTTCCATATTACCAGTACCCTTAAATTCTTCAAATATCATATCATCCATTCTTGAACCTGTATCAACAAGTGCGGTAGCTAATATTGTTAAGCTACCGCCTCCTTCTATATTTCTAGCAGCTCCGAAGAACTTCTTAGGCATAATTAATGCTCCTGGATCTAACCCACCTGATAAAGTTCTTCCTGTTGGAGTAATAGTTAAGTTATATGCTCTTGATAACCTTGTTAAAGAATCCAATAGGATTACGACATCCTTACCTTGCTCAACTATTCTCTTAGCTCTTTCTAAAACTATTTGTGATACTTTTGCATGATTTTGCGGTTCTTCATCAAATGTAGAATAAATTACCTCTCCATTTATACTTCTTTGCATATCAGTAACTTCTTCTGGCCTTTCATCTATAAGTAACACTATCAATACAACTTCTGGGTTATTATTAGTTATACTTTGAGCAATCTTTTTTAAAAGTGTAGTTTTACCTGCCTTAGGAGGTGCTACGATTATTCCTCTTTGTCCTTTACCGATAGGACATATTATATCCATCATTCTAGATGATAAATCTAAAGGATTACTTCCCTCTAATCTAATTCTTTCTGCTGGATATATTGGAACTAAATTTTCAAAAGCTCTTCTTCCTATAGCCTTCTCAGGATGTTCTCCATTTACCTTTTCAACGTATAATAAAGCTTTAAACTTTTCTCCCTCTTTAGCTTCTCTAACCTTCCCAATAACTTCATCTCCAGTTTTCAGGTTAAATCTTCTTATTTGGGATGGAGAAACATATATATCTTCACTACTTGTTAAATAATTTTTACATCTTAAAAATCCAAAATTATTATTTTCTAATATTTCAAGTATTCCTCTAGCCATATGAGAATCATTTATCATAGCTTTCAGCTCTTCTTTTTTCTCACTACTTCTTACTTCTTCCCTATTAGTACTATTAACAACATTATTTTTAGGAGAAATCTTCTCTCTTAAAACTACCCCATCCTTTTTTATTGCATGAGCTTTTGTTGCTATTATTTGATCTATAAGTTCACTCTTTTTTAACTTTGATATGTTCTTAATTTCTAATGACTTAGCCACTTCTTTTAACTCTACTAAAGTCATATCCTCGTATTGTTCTTTGGTCAAATTGACACCTCCAAAAATATAAAATTATTAATAACTTAGTGAAAATAATTTCGAATGCACTTGAGATGAAAATAGATATGCATCTACGATTATAAAATAATTATATCATTAATGGCTATTTTAACAAGTCTTCTTCCATTTCAAAAAACTTTTTTCTAAAGTCTCTATTTATTAATAATTTTTCCTCTGCTCTTCTCACATTATTAGTTATAGTTCTTTTATTCTTAACATTAAATACTTCTTTAACTTTTTCTTGATCCATACATTTATATTTCTTTAGTAATAATAATAGTAAGTATTTATTATCTCTTTCTTCTAGAAGCTTTATCAAATCATCTGTACTCATCCCATAATACGTACATATTACATGTAATATTTTTAAATACCTATCTTCTAAACTCATAATAAACACCACCCTTACAATTATCACCTATAAGAAATTATTTCCATTTAATATAAATACTAATCACTATAAAAGACTTTTATATATTTTTGTCAATAAAAAAGGTGAGTGAATATTTATTTTACTCGTTCCGTCGCAAGCTCCAAGTCATAAAAAAGAAAAGTTAATTAAAATTTTATAACTGGTCTAGATACTAAAAAAGAGAAATTGCACAAACAATTTCTCCATATATATTACCTTACTTATTAGCCCTTACATTTAATGATAAAGAGGTTGTTAAAACTTCTTGACCTGCAATAGCCATATCATAGTCTATTTTAATATTCCCCCCATTATCATTAACTTCAACGTTTAATTTCTTTGTGTTAATTGTTATTTCCATCATTCCATAAGGAGTATTGTATAAAGATACTGAAGGTTCCTTTTCATTAAACAACATCTTTGTGCTAGTTGTTCCTTCCCTCTCTAATAATACTTCCTTATCTTTTATTGTTAAAATTGTAGTTGTTCCTTCCATACCAGATATCTCTGTTTCTTCATAAACAGCTTTATATCCGCTATCCATTTTTATGTACTTTCCTGGAGAAACTACTTCAATAACGTCTCCATCTTCCATACTAGCATTACTGACTATACTTATAATCGCTTTCTTTTCCATATGTTCCTCCTATTAAAGCAAATACTTAGAAACTTCTTCTTCAGTTGCTGGCTTTACTCTCAACTCATTTTTAAATGGAGTACCAAAGTTTCCAAACTTAACATCCACTTCAGCTTCATCTCTTCCTTTACTATATCTTGAAACTAACTTACATGCTAGCTCTTTATCTTCGTCCTTTGCATCACCATGAATTATTGCCATAGCTCCATTAAAATGTGATGGTAAAAACACTAAATCTTCCTTACTTAATATTTTCTTTATTTCAGTTCCTTCTTCTGCAGTTCTAGTAACAATTATTTTAACATTATTAGAAGATATAAAATGTCTACCAAATCTTAATAAATCTATCTCCTTTTGAGTTAGATTTTCGTTTCTATTTAAAGCATCTCTTAATCTAAGAGAATAGTTAGGTTCTGTAAGTTTACAACCACCAGCAGGAGATGGATATTCCTTTATCCCCCACTTTTCTGCTAATTCCATTTGTGGTTTTCTGCTTCTACCAGAAATCTTTAATAACTTTTCTCTATCAACTAATCCATTAATCTCCATCTCTGTTGGATCAAGGTTCAAAGCACATAATGGTCTTAATATTTTATTTGAAAATCCTGATTCCTTTTTAACTATATTTAAAGCTTGTCTATTTTGAGACATAGGTCTTTGATTCAATACTTCTCCAGTTATTATAAAATCAGCATTAAACTCTTCTAATAATCTTCCTGAATGTTTCATCATTAAAGAATGACAATCAATACATGGATTCATATTTTTCCCCCATCCATGCTTTGGATTCTTCACCACTTCAAATTGCTCTTCTGAAAAATCTACAACCTCAAGTCTGATTCCTATTTGCTTTGTCATCTTTATTGCATTTTCTTCATTAAAGAAATATGATTTAAAGCATATTCCTATCACTTCTATACCTTGATCTTTTATTAACTTTGCAGCTAGAATACTATCCAAACCACCTGAAATCATTGCTAATGCTCTAGTCATATTCTTTTCCTCCTAAAACTTTATTCAAATTATAGTTTATGATTATTACATTTATTAATCAAGTGGTAATTTATTTTTATTGTAATTTTACCCAAATATACTTTTAAAAAACTCCACTATCCTAAACTTGATTACAGGTTTATCTTCTTCTGTTTCCTCTGTTTTCTTATCACTTAATATTTGAGAATCTAAAGTTTCCTTACTCTTATCTTCTTCCACCTTTCCTTTAGTGACATCTATAAAACATAAAGGTGGAAACATAACACACCACCAGTTCTTCCCTTGTCCACTTCCTATAATAATTCTAAAAGCTTCATATCGACCTTGAGGTAAAGTTATATTACCATAAGACTTCTCTGGAAAATTCTCATGAGATAACTCAATTTTAACATTATAATTATAGCCATTATCAGTTATTACTTTATTGGCAATTTCTTTTACCTTATTTTCATTTTCTAAAAGGATACTTCTTGATTTTTCTATTGAATCAGAGTCCTTCAAATATGGATATAAATAATTAATAACCTCATCCCTAACCTTTAGCTTTAAACTCTGATCCTCATCAGTATCACTATTTGCTATTACATGAAACCTTATTAATGTATCCTTTACATCCTCATAATTATATACAGTTTGTCCATCTTTATCATAGTCTAAATTTGTACATCCACTTATAATGCTTGTACATAAAATAATTAACAAGACTAAAGTAATTCTCTTTTTCATAATAAAAAACCTCCTTATGGTTTAAATTGTTGCCATAAGAAGATTTTTTATACACATTTATACGGTTCTTGTTATAAAAGTATCATTATATTTCTTTTTCATTTCATCATAACATCTTTGTGCTTTCATCATATCATCAAAGAATGCAAAAACTGTTGGCCCACTACCACTCATCATTGCCTTTATAGCTCCTAAAGACTCCATTTCTGATTTTATAGAAGAAATAATCTTATGTTTTTTTAATGTTACATTTTCTAGTAAGTTCTTCATATTTTTTGCTACTTCATATAAGTTATCTTCATTCATATAAGCAATAACTTTATCAGTTTCAGGATGATTTTTAACTCTACCTAAGTCAAAATTCTTATATACCTCTTTAGTAGAAACACCAAATGGTGGCTTAACCAAAACAATTATATGATTTTTAAATGGTTTAAGAGTAGTTAACACTTCCCCTATACCTTCACAAAGAGCTGTTCCACCATCAATACAATAAGGAACATCTGCACCTAATTTCACTCCCAATTCCATTAGTTTTTCATTATCTGCATTCACTTGAAATAACTTATTCATTATTTTTAATACAGCTGCGCAGTCTGTACTACCACCTGCAAGGCCTGCAGCTACGGGTATATTCTTTTTTATATTTATTGATACCCCTGACGTAATATTAAATGTATCTTTAAATAGTTTAGCTGCTTTATATGCTAAATTTCTTTCATCTGTTGGAACATAAGGCTTATTACATGTAATTTCAATTCCACTTTCTATTTTTTCTATTGTTATAACATCATAAATATCAATATTTTGCATTATCATTTTCAGCAAATGATATCCGTCTTCTCTTTTCCCCACAACGTCCAAGGTAATATTAACTTTCGCATAAGCCTTTTCTCTCATGTGCTTCTTTCCTTTCTCCTATATATAATTAAATAAATTTTATCATATAGAAAAAAAATATTAAAGTTTTATACATAAATCCAAAAAATGGACATTTTCTAAATCGAAAATGATCCATTTCTTATAATCCTATTTAGAGATTTGCTAAATTCAAATTATCCTCTTCATGTTTATATTCTTTAATTAATTCTACAAGTGGCTCTAACTCCTCGTAAAATACTATAATAGTATCTCCTATAATACTGGAACTCAATGCCTTTCTAAGAGCCTCAACCTCATTCAAAATTACTCTACAATCTTTGCAGTTGCTTTCATTAACACCTTCTTCAATCAGCTTAGCAACTTCATTTATCTCTCTTCCCCTTCTGTCCTTATCCTCTTTTATAATAACCCTATCCATAGATTCACCACATAGCTTACCTATATCCTTCATCATCTTATTAGTTCTATCTCCAGGCACACCAATAACACCTATTAAATTATTTTTTATATCTATGTTAGATAAAGCTTTTAGCACTCTCTTATAACCATCAATATTATGGCCATAGTCTAGAATAACTCTTACTCCATCTATATCATATATATTAAACCTCCCAGCATTACAACTGTCATTCAGCTTAAAAGATTTAAAGCCTTTAGCAATCATGCAGTAATCAATTTCTAATCCTATAAGCGCTGCACATGCTGCCATGACATTTTCTAGGTTATAATCAAGTACACCATTTAATGTTATTGGAATATTATTAACATTTAAAATCTTATACTCTCTATTATTATTCATAACTGTAAGGGTATTATCTTTAATATATATAGCTATTCCACCTGATTTTATATTTTCTATAATTAGTGGATTATCGCTATCTTTAGAAAAGAAAATCTTTTTAGATTTAAATCTACTTAATATATTTTTACTCCATTTATCATCCGCATTAATGACAACATATCCATCCTCTTTAACAGCTTCACCTACTAATGCTTTTACAAAGGCTAATTGTTCAATGTCATTTACATCATCAATTCCTAAATGGTCTTCTGTAATATTAGTTATAACAGCCACATCCGCTACATCATAGGCTAACCCTTTTCTTATAAGCCCTCCTCTAGCAACCTCCAATACAGCAACTTCTACATCCTTGTTTTCAAGTATTGTTTTAGTACTGTTATATCCTGTATCATCACCTTTATCTATACATTTCCCATCAACATATATCCCTTCAGTTGATGTCATTCCCACCTTATGTCCCATTTGTTGCAATACATGAGATATCAACCTAGTAGTTGTCGTTTTTCCATTAGTACCTGTTATAGATATAACAGGTATATTACTAGGTACTCCATTATATTGCATATTTAATATAGCTTCACCTATATCTCTTGGTTTTCCTTCACTAGGATACAAGTGCATTCTTATTCCAGGAGCTGAATTTACTTCCATAACTGCTCCTCTACCATACAAAGGTTTAGATATATCATCAGTTTTAATATCAACTCCACATATATCTAATCCTATAGCTTTAGCAGCACGTATACATATTTCTTTATTTTCTTCACATATATCATCTGTACAATCTATAGCCATACCACCAGTTGATAGATTTGCATTTGCTCTTAAGAATATTCTCTTTCCTTTTTCAGGCACAGATGACAAAGTAACCTCTTGGTTATTTAACTCATTTATTATTTGATTATCTATCTTTACCTTAGTTAAAGGTTTTTCATGGTCATACCCTCTATTAGGGTCATCATTAAGCTTTCTAATTAACTCTTTTATATTATTAACTCCATCTCCAACTACAAAAGGAGGTACTCTTAATGAGACTGCCACTACATTATAATCAACAACACAAATTCTATAGTCATTACCTTCAATATACTTTTCTATCAATAGATCATCAAATTCATTTTTTAACAAATTATAATGTCTTACTAAATCATTCTCATTTCTTATATTAATTATTACGCCTCTACCTTTACTCCCAAATCTAGGTTTTATAGCAAGTGGATATCCTATTCTTTCTCCCTCTTTCAATACCCCTATTATGTTACATACTTTATCTCCTTCTGTAACAGGAACATTTTGTCTCTTTAAAAGCTCCTTAGTAAGAAGTTTATCAGATGCTATATCAGATGCAACACAACTAGTATTAGCACCTATTGTTGCCTCAATAATTCTTCCTTGTTTTCCATACCCTATTTGATAGAGTCCACTATCTCCGAGTTCAAAGAAAGGTATTCCATACCTCTTAGCTGCATCCAAAATAGACTGTGTGCTAGGGCCTACACTCTCCTTAACCATAAACTCTTTTAATAATTTAAACCTTGCTTCGTAATTTATAGCTTCCTTATCTATTAGAGAATTTATTATATCAATAGCTAATCTAGCTACTTCCACTGCTGTATTCCTATATTCATATTGAAATATAATATAGTAAATGTCCCCTTTTATTTCTCTAGACTTACCATATGCAACTTCTATTCCTAACTTATTTTGAATAGCTATTATTATATGCTCACAAATATGAGCAAGATATGTTCCTTCTTTTAATCTTTTAACAAATCCATGTTCTTCATCAATTCCGCATCTATGTTCATATAGCTCTGGAATAATTTTTAATAATCCTTCATTAAACCCATCTATATTCCTACTTGGAATTTCAGAATAACCACATAAATCAACATCTAATCTAATACATTTTTTATGAGAGTATATATTTTTCCCTTCAAATACTCTCTGACTTATTATCTTCATTGTTAATTAAATCCTCCTCAAAAGGTACCTTTCTAACAAGATCAAATTTATTTCCTTCTTTTAAAACATGAAGCTTAACATTGTATATGCTTAATACCTCTTCAGAATATTGCTCTGATACATTTGTATACGATATTTGGCTTCCATCTATAAAATATACTGCCCCTTCTCCTATAACTTCCACATTTCCATTCTTATTAACAATAATTGCTGTATTTTCATCTATTCCTATCCCCAACACTTCTGGATTCTGAGCAACTCCTGATAATAATCTTCCTACTCTACCTCTTTGAGCAAAATGTTGATCAATTATTACATTATTTATTAAGCCTAGCCCTGGAGACATCTTTAATGTACACTTTCTTGGTGCTTCTTCATCATTTCCCTCTATTATCATAGTATCGCTCATAACAGAAGCTCCTGCTGAAGTCCCGACTATATATATTCCGTTATCTGACACTTCCTTAAGAGCATCATAAACTGGAGATCCTCCAATAAGACTAGTTATTCTAAGCTGGTCTCCTCCTGTAAAAAAAATTAATGATGCATCTTTTATCATGGCTACATTCTCATTCTTAAATGCATCTTCTCTCTTACTTATATCTAATATATCTATGTTTAAAATTCCCAACTCTCCAAATGCTTTTCTATATTTTTCTGCTGCTTCTTCTGGATATTCTGTTGCAACTGTTGCAATAACTAAATCATCATCTTCCTTCTTAATACATTCACATACTTTTTTTAATATTTCTTTTCTACCCTCTTTATCTTCAGCTCCTCCGATAATAATTAAATTTCCACTTAATTTTTTATTCATTAGATCACCTCAAATCATGCATTTGTTATTGTTTCCATTGCTCTAAGTAATTATTCAAAAATGTATATAAAATAAAAATTTCATCTATACCATTCTAAAATATACATTCTACTTTCTTAGACATAAAAAAGGCAGATTAAAAGCCTATATGCCTTTAACCTACCTTTTGACTCTAGTTTTAAGTATTAAAAAATTGCTCGTCCAGGTATTATTAACTTATCTCCAATTTCAATACTGTCTGGATTTTCTATGGAATTCATCTTAACTATAGCATCCACAGTTGTATTATATTTTTTTGCTAATGACCACAAAGTATCTCCCTTTGTAACAACATATATAGTAATACTAGCCTTTTTCTTTTTAGGTTCTTCATCTAATTCAATTACATCAGAAATAAATTCTTTATTTACTTCATAGGAAAGTTTAGCCCCTACAGATATTGTAGCTTTAACGGCAACTGTATTGGCTTCTATAGATGCATCAATAGCTTCTAGATTACTATTAACTATTGCTTTCATACCTTCTTTAGCTCCATTAATATCTAATACAACAGTAAATGGTATATCACCACTTATTTGTGAATAGCCAACCTCTTCATCTGTTGTCTTATATATAACATTAGCCTTAATTACGCCTTCTACTGTAACCTTATCATCTGTAACTTTTTTGTCTGTAACTATTATACTTCCTGTTGCTCCCACAATAAATTCAGGCTTATAATCACCTTCCTTTACTGTAATATTATCCTTTATTATAGCCTCTGTAGCTTGAGACCCATGAATAACTCCTATTTCATAGCTATCTTTTCTAAGTTCTAATGGGAATTTTGGAGAGTAAGCGTCTTTAATTATTTCTAATACTTCATCAGAGAATACCTTAATGCTACATTTTACCAAAAATTCAATATTCATTATTCTAGTTTCGCCTAGGTCATCTTCTTCTAGACCTATATCAGTATTCTTTATTTCATAAATAGCTGATGGTAACATATTAGATAGTACACCAACCATTTCTTCTTCTTTTGAAAGGTACACATCATCTTGTAGGCTTACTATTTCTTTAGAATCAGCACCTAAATATAATATGTTTAACTTACAGTAACATCCTAAATAAACCTTATCTTCTGCAACTTTAACCTCTCTTTTATGAAGGGTCATAGAACATTTAAGGATTTTTGAAACTTGTGGTTTATCCATGCCAACTCTTAGAACTGATTTTCCTATAAGGTCAACCTCTTTGCTACTTACTAACCTGTTGATCGATTCTGTATTTTTTAATACTTCTACACCTTCAGTACCTTCTATGTCTTTTACAAAATCAAACTCAATACTTTTATAAACTTTCCAGTCTAGGTCAATAACACCTTCAATAGCTATCTTTCTTTCATTCATAATATTAGCATCAATATGTTCTACCTTGCATTCTACTTCACAAATAACTTTATGTTCTCCTTCATCAAGGTCCAAGTAATTAGTAAACTTCTCAGCATAGCTCACAGAATTAACCATCATATTATCTTCTCTCGGAATGTAAAGTACTGAATATTCCACCTTACCTTCCACCATGACTTTATCCCCTAAAACCTCTTTATTATTAATAACAGGCCTAGCTTCTACTGATAGAATCTGTTGTACATCTGGATGAGTATCAGGAATTAAATACTCATCTTTCAATATTGATGTTGAGCTATTTTCTCTTATCAATTGTTGAAATTGAACATTTTCTTTTATAACATCTATCTTTGACATTTTATCCCTCCCATAAAATACCTACTATTATTTATATAATTTACAGGAGAGATTTATGCCTCAAAATTTAATTTATGTTTAATTTTATAAATGTAATCGAATTCTATCTATTTATTAGATTTTTTTCGTATTTTTCACTAAAATCATGTTGACAATTAGTTTTATTTGTCGTAATATTATCTTGGTTATTGACCATATAACCTCTCATAAATTCTCAATACCCTTTTATACCATAGTTGAAAGATGGAAACCCACCATCTTTCTTTTTTTATTTATATTTATATCTATACCGCACTTGGAAATATGCTCTTCTTATATAGTTAATCTAAAAATGTTAACAAAAGAAAAAAACTCCGATTTAAAAATCGAAGTTTATTAGTTAACTTGGAAATACCAATTGAACTGTCTTAGTTAACACATCTGAATAACTATATGTCACTGTCCTTTGGGTGTCACTTTCTAATCTAATTACAAAAATGCTAGGATAAACGCTTTCTAATACTCCATCATTAACTAAAATCTTTTTGCGTCCACCGTTAGCCTTTAATGTAACCTTCTCACCTAAGTGCCTTTCGATGTCTTTTTTAATGGTAGCAATAGTTTTAATCTTTTCCATTCAAACACCCTCTTTCCTGACTTTAGTATACATCTTTTCCAGTTTTATGTCAATAGAAATTTAATATTTTATCATTTCTAAACACTATTTGTCAATATATTTTGTAATTTTTTTTACTTACTTTTATATTATTCTAAAAGAAGACTATTTTTATGCATCAATAAAAAAAGATATAACATTAAAGATAACTTTTATATTATCTAATAAACTAGATTCAAATTTACTTTAAAATATATTTAGTTTATATATATGGAGATTTAGGATATCCTTCCCTATACTTGCCCCTAGTTTGTAAACCTCCAATCCCCTTTATACCAGTAATTGTGTTTTCAATAACATCAGTTATAGAAACAACTTGATCAATTCTTGTATAGGCTATCTTTTCACATACAAACACAGGATCCAAACAGTGAATTAATACTCTATTAGGACTAGATGCAAAATTAGCTCCAGCATCTAACATACATTCATAACAACTTTGGCATGCACCTGCAAAAATAACTAATTCATCGTAACTTGCATTATAATTTCTTAAAGCCTTCACTGCTTCAATATAATACTTGGAATTTCTATAGCACTCCACATCTAAATAGTTATCTGCATTTTTTAAAACACCATCATGACCAGTAAGTACTACTATGTCTGGTTTAATTTCTTTTACAAGATCTACAATAACTTCTGGTTGCTGCCTCTCACTAATTGCTTTACCAACAGCATCCAAAGACAATTGTTTATATACCTTTAAGCAAGTCTCCATATACTCACTATCTCCATCCACATGAAGTATCTTACCCGGCCTACCAAACATTAATTCCTTACTGGTCATGAGTTTTGGGGATTTACTCATTCTAGTTAACACATCCCCTCTAAGAGCTACTGCATTCTTAATTGCTTTTGAAACTCTACTATTAAGTATTTTTTCTTGTGTTCCAACATAATCTTCATTTACCGTCTCTAAATCCTCTGCTTTTGAATCAGCAATTATTCTTATGCTAATGCCTTTAAGAATATATACTGGCTCTCCATTCTCTTCTCTAATATCAATTACCTTAAAAGTAATATCCCTATCATAAGATTTTCTAACTACTGTATCTCCTATAACCATAGCTTCCTCACTTTTATTGTTGTTACTATTATATGAAAGCAAACAAGAAACTGTTCCTTTGTCCAAAAGCTTATAAAAATAAATAATCATAATTTCTAATATTCATATATTTTTATATTTATATATTTTTATCCTAAGTAATTGGACACTGGTCAATATCTTAGCATATTTTCACTACTCACTCTCTTTATTCATAAGGTTTTTCTACTCGCAACTTTTTATATTTTCAAAACGTAAAAAAAGACGACCTTCTGGTCATCTTTTTTTACAACTCATATTCAGATTTAAAGTCATCTAATAACTTCAAATATTTTTCTTTTTCATTTATTATACTTTGAAGTTTATTAGTAAAGGTACCTTGTCCCCAATTCACTTCATTGTAATAGTACCTATTTGCTAATCTCCAATATCTTTGAGGAAATTGTAAATATGCATATAAAACCTGATATTCTTCTTTTGATAATGGTGATACAGAGTTATAGGATTCAACTATTGCTTTTGCAAAATTAATATCCCAATCAACCCTTTTAAGTACTTTAATCATAAAATTAGATATGTCAAAGGTTCTAACTTCACGCTTACAAAAATCGAAATCAATAACATGAACGTCATTATTATCATCTAAGATTATATTATGATAGGTAAAATCATGATGGCAAAAACTCTTTTCTTTTTCTGTTACTGAACATAAATCATAATAGGCTGAACCTTGTAAGGTATCAAACGCCTTTTTACCCATTTCCTTGTAAAACTCCATAGATTTTAAGTATAATAGGTCAAACTCACTCTTGTTATTTTTCTTTCTTATCATATCCCTCATTTTATCTAGTGACTTAATTCTTTTTTCCATTAGATGTGGCCAACGACCTAAATCACTTTTTAACTTTGAGTTTTCAGGAGGATCATATCCCTTAGAAGCTTCATGCATAGTGGCTAATGTCTTAGCTGCAAGCTTTACTTCCTCCACATTATGAAAGTCACACTCCCTACCTTCTAACCACTCAGAAAGTGTATATAAGTCTTCATTAACTAGTGCATAAGGTTCTCCTTCTATATTCAAGAAGTATCTATCAACCATATTAAAACCATTTTTAATAAGATGTTCTTTCGCACCATATACAAATAGTAATTTTTGAGGCCCGTAGTTAATCTTTTTTAAACACCTTTCTCCTTTGTTAGTCCTTAAATAGTAGACTCCTTTGTTTGCTTTTAATACCTCAATTTTAATGTCAAACTGTCTTTCTATTTCAAATTCTCTCATCATAGTCCTCACCTCCTTTATATTTATATGTACCTTTTATTTCTTTTATTAACAAAACTTAACTCATTTTAATATAATAGAGCGAGAGTACTATGAAAGGATACATCATGAAGATTGGCATAGACGGCAGGGCCGCAAAATGGTACAGGGGGACTGGTATAGGCACCTATACTCATCAACTTATTTCCAGCTTAAATAATGTAGACAAAGATAATGATTATCTAATTTTTTTGCCAGATGGTTCTTCTTTAAAAAATTTAAATGATAATTTTCGTGTTGAACCAGTAAAAGCAAATTTACAGGAAAACTTTTGGGATGAAGTTAGCGTTCCTAATATCCTAGATGATCATAGTATGGAGCTTTATCATGTTCCTCAAAATGGTGTTGGACTTTCAGAAAATATAAATTGCCTAAAGGCCATCACATTACATGATATAATTCCTTTAAGAATGCCTGAAACTGTAAGTGACAGATACCTAAAAATATTTAATAATGAATTACCCAACATGCTTAAGCAATGTGAAGGTATAATAACTGTGTCTGAATTTTCTAAAAAGGATATTGCTAAAGAATTTAATTTTCCTGAAGAAAAAATATTCGTCACCCCTTTAGCTGCCGAGGATATTTATAAACCACTAAGTAAATGTAAATGCAAAAAAATAATAAAAGATAAATATGGTATAGAAGATAATTTTGTTCTTTATGTTGGTGGATTTAGTCCTCGTAAAAATATTATAGGATTAATAGAAGCTTTTTCTTTAATCCCACCTGCTAAAAGAAAAAATTCTAAATTAGTCATTACAGGCAATAAAGGCTTTTCCTATCCTAAATATCAAAAAAGGGCTGATGATTTAGGAATTTCAAATGATGTTATATTTACTGATTTTATTCCATTAGAAGACCTACCAATATTTTATAATGGTGCTGAAGTTTTAGTATATCCTTCTCTTTATGAAGGTTTTGGTCTTCCACCACTTGAAGCTATGGCATGTGGAACACCTGTTATAGCCTCAAATATAACTTCTATTCCAGAAGTTTGCTATGATTCTGCTCTACTAATTAATCCTTACAATATTGATGATTTAAGCTATGCAATTGAAAGAGTATTAAATGATAGTCTTTTAATGCTTACCATGGTTAAGAAAGGATTATTGAGAAGTATGAATTTCTCATGGCAAAAGACCGCCCAATTAACTACTAACGCCTATAAGGCAATGATTAATAATGAACATCGTTAAAAAACGAGTTAATAAAAAGGAAGACGTAAAAGTCTTCCTTTTTAAATTAATTATTTAATAAAATAACCCTTTATATTTTTCTTTATATTTAACTAGAAATTCATGTCTAAATTCCTCATTCATAAGCTTATTATTTAATCTACTTATAAATACTTCTTCATCCCAATCTTTTTGTTTATGATAATAATCTCTAACTATAGAATAAAAATCTCTTGGATAAGAAAGTAATATATAAATAAATTTATACTCCTCTTTTTCTAAAGGACATACTTCGTTATACGCTTCTATTATATTTACCGCCTTATCTACGTCAAAAGCAGCATTCTTTATCCCCTTTAAAATTAAATCCGTTAAATCCATAATTCTAAGATCTATCGAGCAATAATCAAAATCAATTAAATACATATCATCATCTTTAATCAAGAAATTATGCTCAGCTAAATCATTATGACATACTACTATATTTTTACTATTTTCCCTATAAGAGCTATAAACACTAAAAGATAATAATTCTGCAGCTCTTTCAATCTCTTTTATATAATCATCTACTACCTTTAAAAATTCTTTATCAAATTCATTTTTAAACCTATATGATTTAACCAGTTTTTTTATATACTTTATATCCTCTAAACTATCACTAAATTTCTTAACTAAACTTTCCTCCATTAATTCTTTTGCATTACAATTCAGCTCTTCTTCTATTTTTACAAGCCCAGCTTGTGAGGCTAAATGCATTTCCCCTAATAATCTACCGCTCATCTCATATTCTATAGGATTAGTAAATGTAACCTCCCTGCCTTCAATAAGATCCATAATTAAATAGTAATCACCTTTCCACTTCTTATATACATTACCATCTTCAAAGGCTCTAAAAGATATCACATAAGGAAATTCTTTATATATATTTTTCAAACATATATTAATAAAATCAATTCTTTCTTTACTTAAATCCATCTTCTTTAATATCTTTTTGCCTTCATCAGTATGAAGAATAAATACCTTTCTTAAAGGTGTAACATCCAAAACCTCTAAACCTAATTCATCAAAAAAGTCCAAACTTAAATCATATGTGGATAGATACTTCTTTTCAGGATATCTAACTCTAATCATTCTCTCACCTCTTATTTTATATTTCATACTCCATTGATGCTTTAATATTTTTTAAGTACTCTTCTGGAAGTAGATTTTTCTTATTATATTTATATCTATACCATTGCTTTAAACTATCATATGGAATTGATAGTAATATAGAAATATAATCCTTACTATGCTTATTTAGATGAGATAACCTTATATATTCATCAATATATTTATCTAAATCTCCCTTTTTATTTCTTCTCTTTATCCTTTTTAGATAATTATAAATATCTTCTTCAACAAGATTATAGGTTGCCCCTTTTAAGCTTCCAACTTCAATTGTTTCAACTATTCTAAGGTTTCCTTCATCCACTCTTCCTAAGCAAATTTCATTTTTTTTCATACTTCTTTTTATAATTCCTAAATAATCAATTTGATTCAAATCTTCAATAGCTTTACCTACTCTATTTAATAACTTTTCTCCATTCTCCAAAATAAATAAATCCATACAGTTTATCTCTTTTATATCCCCTCTTAAAGCTATATCTTTATTTAATCTTTTTTGCATTACTTTTATACTCTCTACTCTTTTACCAATACTACTATTAATTCTAGTAAGGCCACTACAATAATATCCTGCTAATACCTTATGAACACTTTGAATCACAATAAATTGACAAGAAATATCCTCTTCTGTAACACCTCTATATCCTCTGAAGTATTCTTCTGTAACTACAATATCATTTTCTAACAAATAATCTTTTAGAGTTAATTCTTTAATACTAACCTCCTCCTTTAAGAAAAAAAACTTTCAACAAACTGTTCTCTCTCTTCTCTATCATTTAGATACTTCTGAAGCCTTTCAATAAAGAACCTCTCTTCCCACGGCTGTTGTTCCCAATACATTTGTATACCTAGTTGCCAAAAGCCTTGAGGAAACCTAATAAACTCTTTCATTAATGGAAGTTCCTCTTTTATCAAACCAGATGTCTTACAGTAATTATTAATTATTCTTTCTGCTTTATTTTTATCCCACTTTCCATTTTTCATGGCTCTAATTAATAGTGATGATAAATCATGTATATGAGTATCTAAAATACAGTAATCAAAATCAATAATATTTATTTCTCCCTTATTATCTATAAGGACATTATGATTAGCATAATCATGATGACAAAACCCTCTTTTAAACATTTCCTTTTCCATAAGTTCATAGTAATTTAATTTAGATAATTCAATTACACTCTTCTCTGCTCTATTTACTTCACTTTCTATATTTTCTAAATATATCTTGTCAAAGTCAGATTTATGGGCTTTTTGGCTAATGCGATGTTTAAAATCTAACATTTCATCTTTTCTAGTATCAAAAACCTTTAACCAAGAAAACCACCCTATTCTAGGTTTCATACTATCTGTTATAGTAAATCCTTTGCTACACTCATGTAGCTCACCTAATTTCTGTGCCACTAAATCAAGCTCAATGGGATTATCATAATTACTTTCTCTAGATGGAATCCACTCTGTTAAATAAGCAAATCTTCCTAAAAGTTCAATATAATATTCATCTCCCTTAGTCTTTAAAATAGTTGGGATTTTATCAAATCCCCTTTGCTGAAGATGAAGTATAGCTGATAAAATAAAATAAAAATGAGGGAATTGATATTTTATTACTTTTACACAATACATCCCCTCCTTTGCATTTACTTTATAGGTGTTTTTAACTTTTTCTATAAATTTAATGTCCAAATTATAGTTAAGGGTGATAATTCTTTTTATCTCTTCCTCATTCATGCACTTCACCTAAGGATTAATTCTATTTATTATATGTATGGTATCTTTTCTGTGTGATTTCATTCACCAAATCAATTTCCTTTTAATACTTTATACTATAAAAATTTATAGAGGTGACCTTATGAAAATAGGTATTGATTCTAGAGGAGTAAACTTATACTCAGGATCTGGTATAGGTACTTATACAAAGAATTTGATTATAAATATGATAAATAATAATACTAAAGATACATTTAATTTAATTTGGACTGGAAAAAAGAATGCTAAATTTATAAGAGATAACACAAAGCTCTTTTATACCTCTGGAAGATATGGTGGATTTTACGAAACATACTTCACCCCTAACCTAATGAAAAAGGAAGATATAGACCTATTCCACATCCCACAAAATGGCATAGGCTACCCTTTTAACTGGGACTTAGATGTTGTAGTAACAATACATGATTTAATTCCATATACAATGCCAGAAACTGTTGGAAGAGGTTACTTAAATAGATTCTTAAAAGATATGCCAAATATAATAGAATCAGCTAAAGGTATACTAACTGTATCAGAGTACTCTAAGAGAGATATTTTAAGATTCTTCCCTAATATATCTCCTGATAAAATCTACGTAACCCCATTAGCTACTAATGAAAACTTTAAACCTATACCTAAGGATGTATGCAAAAATTATATAAGTAAAAACTTAAAAATAAATGACCCCTATATTCTCTATCTAGGTGGATTTAGTGCCAGAAAAAACGTTAAGGAATTAATATTATCCTTTGGTAAAATTATAAAGGACCTGAAGAAGCCTCATAAGCTTTTATTAGGGGGTGCAATAAGAGATGAGGGTAATATTTTAAGGGATATAGTTCTAGAGGAAGGTCTACAGGAGCACATTTTATTTACTGGCTATTTAGACGATTCAATATTACCAATATTATATAGTGGTGCTGAAGCTTTTATATACCCTTCCTTGTATGAAGGATTTGGATTACCTCCTTTAGAAGCCATGAGCTGCAAAACCCCTGTAATAACTTCGAATTTAACTTCTATTCCTGAAGTTACTAATGATGCAGCTATATTAATTGATCCCTTTAACAAAGATGAGCTTAGTTATAATTTACTAAAACTATTAAATGATGATTCTAAAAAAGAGGAGCTTTCTGAAAAAGGGTATAAAAGAAGTCTCCAATTTTCATGGAGACAAACTGCTAATGCTACTTTAGAGGCCTATAGAGATATATTTAAATCATTGACCTAAAATTTTATTTTTTACTTCTAAATATAATTCATAATCATTTATTTCAGGAGCCTTCTCATATATGTTGCTCATAACAACTAGAGGGCTCTTTCCACTAAAATTCTTTATTGACTCTTCTATTGATTTATTTTTATAAGTAGACAAATAACTGGAAAAAAACTTACCTTCTTTAACATACTTAATAGATTCTTCTGTATTTGTAGCTAAAAACTCCAAAAACCTCTTAATAAGAGCACTATTTTCTTCAGATTCATTTAACACTAATAAGTTATATCCCTCTGCTACATAAAATTTATTACTTCCATTTAATTTAGCTGGTGCATTATTAACAGTCCACTCACATGGAACATCTAAAGCTGTTAGTTCTCTCATAGAATTTATTGATGATATTCTAGCTAAAAACTTACCATCTACCTTTGTGTTCATAATATTGCTTATTTCACTTAATTTAGTTTTAACTAGTTCTTCTATCTTTCCTTTATCATTACTCCCTTCCATTGCTTGCATTACAAGTAGTGAAATTATATCTTCATAATCTTGACCTACTCCATTAAGTATTCTTACCTCTCCAGAGGTTTTCTCTAAAATATCTTTACCAACTCTTTTTAAATCATCCCAGGTATTGATATCTTCATATGTATACCCATACTGTGCCAACATATCTTCTCTTAAATATAATGCTAAAGGTCTTGATGTTAACGGTACTCCCACCAATCCTTCCTTATCATTGGCCTCTTTAATTCTTGCAACTGAGAAGTTACTTGAGTAATTATCTACTATACCTTTTTCTTCTGAAATATATTTTCTTAAATCATTCTCTTTTATTAACCTTCTAGACTCATTAGTGGATAATTGGATTATATCGGGAGTTGAATTATCATTTATGGAAGATAATATCTTATCTTTATAATTACTACTATATATTAACGATATTTCAATCTTAGTTTTATCATATGATTCCATAAATAAATTAGCATATTCGCATAAATAATCATATGTGTCTTCATTTGCCCAAATCACTATATTCCCTTTTATATTTTCCTCTTTATTACTACTTCTTATATTATTTAATAAAAAAATGCTTAATACTATAAAAATAATAATAATAAAATATCTAACCTTTTTCATACTCTCCTACCTCCCTTATTAAATTATATTATAAACTTATTCTACATCATAGTTCTTTACATTATCTAATACTTTTATTATAATAAGTAAACACACTAAAGAAAAATAAATATTATAGGAGAGTCTTTATGCATATAGAAAACTTAAGATTCTTTTATGAAGTTGCAAAAGCAAAGAGTATTTCAACAGTAGCGAAATCCTCTCATATATCACAATCAGCCTTAAGTCAACAGCTCTTAAAGCTTGAGGATAGTTTAAACGCCAAATTATTTATTAGAAGTAATAAAGGTGTAACCTTAACAACTGAGGGTGAAATTGTATACAAACATTGCAAAGTTATATTGAATACCTATGAGAAAATGCTATATGAAGTTGAAAGTTCAAATTCACAAGAAAGTCACATTAATATTGACGGGATAAATATCTTAACATCTACATTAATACCTTCTGCTATAAGTAAGATAAAAAGATCATTCCCAAATCATATTATAAAAATCACATCTTCTGAAGATAATTCTAATAATATAATACATAATATTTCAGATATAAATATATCATACAATAATTACAATAATATAAATTCTATAGTTTCAAAGGAAATATACTCAGATAGAATAGTTTTTGTAGCTGACTCTACATTTAAAAGTGATAACTTAACCATTAACAAGTTTATGAATACTCCTTTTATAATGGTTAATGATAACTTAAAATTTAGAGATATGCTTGCATCAAAACTAGAAAACTTAGATTATGATATTCAATTATTAAATATTCTATTTTCAACTGATTCCTATCAGTCTGCTATAATAGGAATTAAGAATATACAGGCTATATCCGCAATCCCATATGGGATATATAATTCTGTATACAAAGATTTAGGATATAAAATTATTGACATCGAAGGCTTAGAATTTCCTCTTTCAATGTATATAAACTTTGAAGAGCAACTTTATAAGAGAGAAAAATTGTTTATCAACAAATTAATATCAACAATAAAAGGATTCTTAAAATCTTAAGAATCCTTTTAATATTTTCTAAGTATTAATTTTTCTGCAAGTGCTCTTAGCACCTCTTTATATTCATTTTCAGGCAGCTTATCTATATCTTTAAAAGCTTTGTCCGTATACTTTTGAGCTAAATCTATCGCTTTATTTACTCCATTATTTTGCTTTACCAATTCAATTATTTCTTTTACTTCATTATTAGTTATAGAATCAGCTTCTAAGTATTTCTTAAAAGCATCTTTATCATTATTATAAGCATAAATAAATGGTATGGTAAAAATACCTTGCTTTAAATCATTTGCTGCTGACTTCTTAATACTCTCATCATTACCTACATAATCTAAAACATCATCAATAATTTGAAATGCCATTCCAATATTATGTCCTATATTCCATAATCTTTTAGTAAGTTTTTTTTCACAACCACTTTCAGCTGCTCCTAAATATAGAGACAATGAGAATAATTCTGCGGTTTTACCTGATATTCTACTTAAATAATCCTTTACTGACAACTTAGTAGAAAATCTAGAATTAAGTTGATTAACTTCACCCATACAAATTCTAGACATTGACTTAGAATCCATTTTTATGCTTGCTAAAGATGCATTGCTAGCTAATATCTTAAAACATACACAGAATAGGTAATCTCCTATATAAACTGCATAATCTTTTCCATACCTTGATTGAACTGTTTCATTACCTCTTCTTAACTTAGCATCATCTATAACATCATCATGAACTAAGGTTGCCATATGAAATAATTCTAATACAGCACCTAAAGCTTTTACTCTTTCCTTATCTCTATTACCAAAGTGAGATCCAATTATAACAAAGGCTGGTCTAACCATTTTGCCGCCTGATTCAATTAAATCTTTTATAGAATTTTCTATAACTTTATCTTTGCATTTTGTTTCTTTCTTCATTAAAGCAACTATGTCTTCTAATTCTCTTTTTACTTCAACATAGTTATCCCAAATCTTATCCATATCTATTTACCTCATGTAACTTGTTTGAAATATGGTATTTTTTTTAAATGTTCAACTAAATAATTTGATGTAATTCCTATAAATATTCCAGTTACTATACCAACTATAGATAATACCGGTAAATATAGTGTAACACCTATATTATGTACAATTGCAGAAGCTACTAAAATTTGTCCAATATTATGAAATACAGCACCAGATGCACTAACACCTATTATACTTATCTTGTCCTTAAATACTTCTTTTATAAAAACCATAGATAAAAAGCTTAAAATTCCACCTGCAGCACTGTACATAAATGCTGAAAGACTTCCACCAAAGATAGACCCTAAAGTTAATCTTAAAAATAGCACCAACAATGCTTCTTTTTTGCTTAAAGTATATAAAGCTAAAACTGTCACAAGATTGGCTAGTCCAAGTTTTGCCCCTGGAGTAACAAAGGGTACTGGAATCATATTTTCAAAAATATGTAAAACAAGTGCTTGAGATACTAATAGACCTATATATACAATTTTTCTACTTCTCTTCATTTGTTTTTTCTCCTAATATGAAAGTATTATATCATCGTCATTTTCTCCGATAACTTGTACCATTACTCTGTGAGGTAAGCATACTATGCTTTGGCCTGGTTTTGATATAAATCCTGGCTCTAAACATACCTGATCTGAACAATCTGCATCTACTACTGCTATCTGCTCATCTTTTACAAGTATCAAATTATTACCCCACTTAGTGTTTACTTCTATAGTTTCTTCTCCCTTATGTCCCGTAAGTGCTACCTTTTTATATAGCTTGCCACCTATAGTAATTTCAGCGTATGTAATATTATAATCTTTTTTCATTTTTGCACCCAAAATTATTTCAGGTGTAAATGATCCTAATAATAATAGAATTATTATTATAATATCCCATTTTTTAAAAATATTCTTATCTTTAAACATAAAATATCCTCACCTTTATATCCTTATGTTATTTATATAACATAGGCTTGTCTATCTTATTATAACTTCAAAAATAAAATAAGGTAAGGATGGTTATCTACCATCCTATCCTTATTTATGTCAAATTACTATTTTTGTTTATAAACTGGAACTCTCTTACCTAACCACCAGTTACCAGCAATCTTATTTATCCATGGCATAACATAATAATCTAATCCAAATGTTCTACCAGCTCCGCCCATTAAAGCAATTGAACCGAAGAAGAACCATAGTATATCCCATCCTGCCATAGCTGAAAGAACAAAGTTACATACCATAAATGCAGATGCTCCTGAAGCTAAGAATGTGAATAATCCTGCGATTAAGCATAAACCTATACCAATTTCAGTTATAACAACGATTCTTTGGAACCAAACAGCTATTTCTGGGTTTGGTATAAATATTTGCATTATTGCTTCATAGAACTTAGGCATTTTTTCTAATATTGGAGTTGCAAATTCAGTTGTTGCTTCTCCTGATGCAGAAGCACCTGAATCAGCAGCAGTTTGTAACCAAGCAAATGGCATTTTAATGTTTCCAGCCTTTAACCAGCTGTCTCCACCAACCATGTTTCCATTAAATAAAGCTTTTATTCCATGATTTTCCCATGTTCCTTCACCAACAAATTTCTTAAGACCTTCTAATAACCAAAGTACACCAATATATAATCTTAATGGTACTAACCATAATCTATTTGACTTAGATGATAAATGACCTCTCATTATGCATCTGTTATCTTCCATTGAGAAGAATTCATGTTGTAGGTAGTGATAACAAGCATTAACATTGTTAACACCCCATAAGTAGTGTAAGTTAACTAAATGCTTCATTATCATTGCAAAGAATCCAGCAAGCTTGATTCCAGCTAAGTTAGCAACACAGTACTTACCACCTATTGATACCATAAATCCATGGTAGTTTGATTTAAACTTAGTTAAATCCTTCTTCTTATCCATTAAAGCTATTATATTCTTAGCGATAACATCACCAGTTTGAATTGCAGCTTCAACTATTTGAGGCGTTCCTTTTCCTTCTTCTTCTTCATAGTAGTTTAAGTCACCAACTACGAATACTTCTTCTTTATTAACTGCTTGCATAAATTCGTTAGTAGCTAATCTACCAGCTCTTGCAGTTTCTAACCCATATTCTTTAACTTCTTCATTTGCTTGAATACCGCATGTCCAAATTAATGTGTTAGTTTCGATTTCTTCTCCACTCTTTAACACTATTTTATTTGGAGCAACTTCAACTATTGGGCTATTCTTAAGAATAGTCATTCCCTTCTTAACCATGTACTTTTCAGCCTTATCAGCTTGTTTTCTATCTAACATGTTAAGAATAGTTCCCATAGCTTCAACAACCATTAGTCTTACTTCATTTTCGTCAACATTATGTTCTTTAGCTAATCTAGTCTTCCACTCTAAAAGTTCTCCAGCCATTTCTATTCCTGTGAAACCAGAACCAGCCACTACAAATGTAAGCATTTCTTTTCTCTTAGCTTCATTTCTTTCTTTAGCTGCAAGCTTGAACATTTTTTGAACGTGATGTCTAATTTTCATAGCATCTTCAAATGACCATAAAGTAAATCCATTTTCTTTTACTCCTGGAACACCAAAGAATGCTGGTTCACTTCCTGTACCTACTACTAGATAGTCATAAGTATAGTTACCATTTGTAGTTTTTACTGTTTTATTATCAGTATCAACTTTTTCTATTAAATCAGTAACAACATTAACCTTTGTTCTAGCAAATATTTTACTTAATTCAATTTGAACTGATTCAGGATGAACTCTTCCTCCTGCTACTTCATGTAATTCAGTCATTAATGTATGGAATGGATTCTTATCAATTAATGTAATTTCTACATTATTATTCTTCTTATATTTTTTTGCTAATTTTTTAGCTACATGGACTCCACCATATCCAGCACCTAATATAAGGATGTTTTTCTTATCTGACATAATTTCACCTCATATATAAATTTTTTGTTAAAAATAAAACTTAACCAAAACAACAAATCTGATTCTATAGATTTCTATATGGTATGTCTATAAGAATAAACTAGTATCATATACCTCTTATATTTTTACTTTTTTATACAAATTCCCTAAACCCATTGATATTACTACCTTTTTCTTTAATTAAATCAAATTTGTTATAAGAATTATTAATGTACCATAACTTATTTTAATACCCATTAGTTTGTTTTTTGTGTATAATTAACTAGTAATGTCGAATTTGAAAACTTTTTCGACATTCACTTGTCATAATTTTAACGTAATATAAAAATGTTATTTTTTTAAGGGGGATTTTACTCATGAACAAAAAGAGAATTTTAAGCTTAGTTGCTGCTACAATGCTTTCTGTTGCTGTTTTAGCAGGATGCGGAAGCAAAGAAGAAGGAATGAAAGATGGTAAGTACGAAGTTGAAGCTGCTGCAGCTGATAAAAACGGATACAAGTCAACTTTAACTTTAGAAGTTAAAGATGGTAAGATTGTTGCTGCTGACTATGATGAAATAAGCACTGAAGGAGCTTCAAAGCAATCTGATGCAGAATACAACAAGAAGATGAAAGAATTCGGAAAGGTTACAAACCCTGAAGAAGCTTTCCCAGCATTAGAAAAAGCTATCGTTGAAAAGCAATCTGCAGAAGTTGATGCTTTCACTGGTGCTACAAGCTCAAGCAATAATTTCAAGAAATTAGCTGCTAAAGCTATCGAAAATGCTACAGCTGGAAATACTGAAAAGGCTATAGTGGAATAGTTTAATCCATATTCAAAGACTTTAGGGATTCCCTAAGGTCTTTTTTTCTACATATTATATTATCTTTGGGAATACTAAATATAATAAATCTTAGGAGGTAACTTATGAAAAATAGAAATAAAGTAATCAGCTTATTAATAGGAATTTTTCTTATTTTTTCTCTTATCGGATGTACTAATAGTAAAGATGATTCAAAACCACTTTCTAAAACTGAATATTTCATGGGAACTGTTGTAACAGTTACCCTATATGATAATAAAAGTGAAAAAATAATAGATAAGGCTTTTGAAGAAGTAAAAAAAATAGAACAACTTGTTAGTATAAATATGGATGGTACTGAGCTAGATGAAGTTAATAATAACTCTGGAATAAAACCTGTAAAAGTAAGTGATGATACTTATAATATAATAAAAAAAGGTTTAGAATACTCTAGTCTTACCAATGGCTCCTTTGATATAACTATTGGTCCCCTAGTTAAACTATGGAGTATAGGACTACCAGAAGCAAAAGTCCCTACACTTGATGAAATAAAAGGAACCCTTAAATACATAAACTATAAAGATGTAGAAATTAATGATTCTGAAAAAACTGTATTTTTAAAAAAACCTGGTATGATTATAGATTTAGGGGGAATAGCAAAAGGATATACTGCAGATGTTATTGCTCAAACCCTAAAAGATGAAGGCGTAGAAAAAGCTATTATCGACTTAGGAGGAAATATCTATGCATTAGGCGAAAAATCTGAAAATACACTATGGAGAATAGGAATTCAAAACCCTGATCAAACTCGTGGAGAAATAGTAGGATCCATAAATGTAAAAGATAAGTCAATAGTTACCTCTGGAATATATGAACGTTTCATAGAACAAGACGGAGTGAAATATCATCATATCTTATCTCCAGAAAGCGGATATCCTTATGATAATGAAATAGCTGGAGTTACTATAATTAGTGATAAATCTATAGATGGCGATGCCCTTTCTACTTCAGTTTTTTCTATGGGAATAACTAAAGGATTGGAATTTATAAACTCACAACCTGATACAGAAGCAATCTTTATCACAAAGGACCATAAGATTTACTTAACAGAAGGTTCTCAAGAAATATTTAAATTAACAAATGATGATTTTGAGATAATGAACTAATTAAGGTAAAAAGGTAAGGAAAAAAGCTCGCCATTCGGCGAGCTTTTTGTACCTTGTACCTATTTTTCTATATAATTCATAACATGTTTTATTATCATGTTTATACTTCCATCTCCATTACGTTGAATTTCAAATCTATTATTATCATGATACACTTCTTCATTTATGTAAAGATCTATATCCTTATCTATCTTAAGCCTTACTCTTTTTAGTTTCTTTTCTACCCATGTTTTATCTACTTGAACATCATCATTTAATCCTTGAGCTTTTACAAAAGTGCAGAACTCTTCTTTTGCTTTTGGCTCATCCTTAAACAATTCATGAGATAGTTCATCTATGTTAACTATATCCTCTTCCTTAAGTTTTCCCTTTACAGTCGTTCTTACCTTTTCTGCAGTAACAGCATCTTCAGAAAAGTTTTTTCTAGTCCATGTTTCTGCAGCTTTTAAAAATGTTTTAGTCATATCCCTTTCATTAGCTACAATAGTACAACCTAAGAAGCTGTTTATAAAATAATTAGCCCCATATTCATCTTCTTCTTTGCTCTTCTTCTGTTTATCTAGCACCATTAAATTATATGTATCTTCTTCTTTTATAGGTTTTATAAATGCTGCTTTTTGTATCTTCTGACCACTTCCAGGTAAACCTGCTGCTTGTGGAACTATACCAATTCCAATCTTATCATCAACAAATTCTATTTCATGAGTAAAATTCTTTACATAATCCATCTTTAATATAGCAATCATAGGGCCTTGGTCTGTTATTATAGATGCCACAATTAAATCACAAGAAGGTATATTTACATTTCCCTTCATTATAGAAAATAACTGCCTAGACAATTCTTTAGAAAGAGTAATTAAATCATTATTCTCTCCATTAAGATAATCTTGACCAATTTCTTTAACAATATTTCTCTCTTCATTAAATTTAGCATATTTTAATTCTTCATCATTAAAACATTTCTCTATATGTTTATATATAAATTTATATGTATCTTCTTCCATCTCTAACTTATATTCGTTTAAGATAGGCTCTATGCTATTGTTATCTAATATATGAATAACAGCTTCATTTATATTTATGTCATTAACGTAATCCATTATCTTCACCTCTATTATTATTCCATTATTATTTTAACAATGAAAATTTATATTAACAAGGTAAAGAGTCTTAACTACATAATTGCTTCAGCAATATTATTAGAATGATCTCCTATTCTTTCTAAATTACTTATTAAATCTAAGAACATTGTACTAGAATTAGCATTACATGATTTTTCATTTAATCTCTTAATATTATTATTTCTAAGCTTCTTTTCATACTTATCTATTCTTTCTTCTATAACAGAAATACTTTTTGCACCCTCACTATCTTCATTCTTATAACTCTCTATAGCTAAAGTTAATGCCTCTAGTGTCTTATTATACATTGATACCACTTCTTCAGTAGCTTCTTCTCCAAAAGATATTTCTTTATTCATCTTTTCAATTGCCATATCAGCTATGTTCTCAGCATGATCTCCAATTCTCTCTATATCATTAATAACGTGGAATGTAGCACTTAATATTTTACTGTCCTTCTCTGGTAATTCATGTGATGACAATAATACAAGATAGTCTGTTATTTCTTGTTCTAAATTATTTATTACCTTTTCTCTCCTATAAACCTCTTTTACTTTTTCTTCATTACTATTTAAAAGTGCATCCATTGCCTCTTCAATATTCTTCTTTGCTATCTCACCCATTCTAACTGTCTCTTTATAAGCTTGTCCAATAGCTAATATAGGAGTTTCTAGTAAATTTTTATCAAGATATATTGATCTATCTGTTTCTACTTCATCCTCTTCATTCTCCGGCATCATACCATCTACAATCTTTATAAGATACTCACTTAATGGCAATAGGATTAATGTTACAGAAACATTGAATATAGTATGTGCATTAGCAACTTGTCTTGCTACATCTGTAGGATTTATATACTCAACTATAATAGCAAGATAATTTAAGAATGGTAATACTATTATTACACCTATCACCTTAAATAATAAATGTATTATTGCAGCTTTCTTTGCTTTTTTATTAGCACTAGCTGAAGCCAATAATGCTGTTACACATGTTCCTATATTGCATCCTAATATGATAGGTAAGGCTACATGTATATCTATAGAACCTGTTGTTGCAAGAGCTATAAGCATACCTGTAGTGGCTGATGAACTTTGAACTATAGCTGTCATTCCAAGTCCTGCTAGAACGCCTAAGAATCTATTACTTCCCATTACTTCAACAACATTCTTAAAGGCATCTGATTGTGTTAATGGCTTCATAGCACCAGACATTATACCCATCCCTAAGAACAAAATACCAAACCCTAATACAATAGAAGCTAAATCTTTAGATTTCTTTTTCTTTACTGATAATAGAGCTATTGCACCAATACCTACGAAAATAGGTGCTAATTGATTTAAATTAAAAGAAACCATTTGTGCTGTTATAGTAGTTCCTATACATGCACCCATTATTACTCCTGTTGCTTGGCTTAAAGTCATTAATCCAGCGTTAACAAAACTTACAACCATTACAGTTGTTGCACTTGAACTTTGTATTACAGCAGTTACAACTGCTCCAACTAATACTCCAATAAACTTGTTACTAGTAACCTTTTCCAGAATATTTTTCAACTTATTTCCTGCTGCATTCTCTAGGCCATCTCCCATCAGTTTCATACCAAATAGAAATAAACCTAATCCTCCAAATAATTCAATGATCATATTGAACTTGTCCACTATAATATCTCTCCTTCAAAATGCTCTTTTTAACTTATTCTTAATACATTTTTAATTTTTCTAACAATATTATAACGTGAATTTAACAATTAGAACATAAAAAAATGTAGAAACACCTACGACTTTCTACATTTTTTATTTAAACTATATATTTAAATCTATTTATTTATTAGTTTTCCATGGATTAAAAGCCTATTATTTTCTTGTTCATAGGAACATGTTGACAAAGTTACTATTTTATCCTCACTTGTAAGTTCATAATCCACAAGTTTATGCATAGACTTGTTCTTAAGTTCATTCAAATACTTTACATACTCTTCATCTGAACTAAAATTAAATCTATATGGATTAGTATTTGCTTGCTCAATGTATATTGAAAATATCTCATACTCTAAAGTTCCATCTTTTGTAGTTATATAAAACTTATTATTTAATTTTGCAAATTCACTATCCTTATAGCTATGAAGTGAACCAAACATACTCTTATCCTTCATATAATGTCCATGTATTATTGTATTTTTTTCATTGAAAGGGTCTGGATTATCACAAGATATAAATATTCCTCCACCAGCATTATATTCTTTCTTGAAGTTATGAGTAAGATAATAATCATTATCTTCTCCCTGAAGCACTGGATAATTAACTTTAGTGCCAGGTATCATAATCCATCCTTTAAATTCATTATTTATCTCATAAAGCTTATTATAATCTTCTTCCTTAAATACATATGCTTTAACATCTTCCTTATCTTTAGGATTATTATCATTATTCTCTACTACCTGTGGAGCATACTGTTCAATATCCTTATAACTACTAGCATTTTTCCTATACTCATTAAAAATAGTAAATAGCTCATAAGCTGACCATATAAAAACTATCAAAGCAATAACAAAAATAATTTTTCTAATAACTTCTCTCCATTTTTTACTCATATAAATCCCCCAAAATATCCTTTTATTTATAAATACTATTTAGCTAACTCTAATGCTATCTCCATCATTTCAGTAAAGCTATCTTGTCTTTCTTTTGGAGTAGTTTCCTCTCCCTTAAAAATATGATCTGAAATCGTAAGTATTGATAAAGCTTCTACACCATACTTAGCAGCTAATGTATATAATTCTGCACTTTCCATCTCTACTGCTAAACATCCATAATCTGCCCATAGCTTTATGGATACATCAGTATCATCATAGAATAAATCAGATGATAATATATTCCCTACCTTTACATTTGCTCCCTTACTTTTTGCAATATTATATGCTTCTAATAATAAATCAAAACTAGCTGTTGGAGCATAATCCATTCCATGAAATCTTCTTCTGTTAATTCCTGAATTAGTTGATGCACTTTGCGCTAAAACTATGTCTCTAACATTTACATCTTCATTCATAGATCCTGCTGAACCTATTCTTATTAATCTCTTAACTCCATAAAATCTAATTAACTCATTAACATATATAGAATGAGATGGCAATCCCATACCTGTACCTTGTACAGAAACTCTTTTACCTTTATATGTTCCTGTATATCCATACATTCCTCTAACTTCATTATAACACTTTGCATTTTCTAAATAATTTTCTGCTATAAACTTTGCTCTCAATGGATCTCCTGGTAATAATACAGTTTCTGCTATAGCTCCTTCTTCAGCCATTATGTGTAAATGTTTAGCCATAATAAAATCCTCCTAACAAAAATGTAATAAATTCTTTGTTTTTATTATATCCTATTTTAATATGTAAATTCTAATTCCTTTTAAAGTTAAATACAAGACTAGAAATTGTTAAATTTGAAAAACTATATGATATAATAGTAAATAAAATAATTTAATGGAGAGATTATTATGAAAGAACTAGAAACTAGAATAATAAAAATTGATGTAGCTGCCATTAGAAACACACTTGTTGAAAATGGTGCTCTTAAAGTTAAGGCTGAAAATCAAATAAACGATATATATGACTTTGAAGACGGAAGACTATTAGCTGAAAAAGGATATGCTAGAATTAGAACTGTATCTGATATATTAAATAATAAAGAAGTTATTTACATAACAGCAAAAAAAATGCTTTCCCAAGGTAAATTTAAAGAGATGGAAGAATATGAATTTGAAGTAGATAATAAAAAAACAGCAGAAGGAATGTATGAAGTACTAGGACTAAAATTACATCAATCTATAAAGAAATATAGGGAAAGCTATCAATTAGAAGATGGACTAGTAGAAATTGACATAAACGATACTACATTCTGCCCCTTTCCATATATAGAAATAGAAACTGACTCAGAAGAAAAGTTGGAAAGAATAGTTAGGTTATTAGGATATACTATGGAAGATACAACTTCTAAAACAATATATGAATTAATTGAAGAAAATGAATAATTAAGGTAGAGAAATTGCTAATGCAATTTCTCTTTTTATTTATAAAAACTCCGCAAAAGCGGAGTTTTCACCAAAGTTATTCATTATTTATTTTATAATTATACATTAAAGTTTCTCTCTTCTTGCAGAAGATCTTCTAAAATACTTCATAAGAGTCTCTTTATCGTTATCATGTATAGCCTTTTTTATCAAATCTAACTCTAACTCAAAATTATTGATAGCTTTCAACAAATTATTCTTATTTCCAAGGAAAAGTTCGCTCCATAATTCTTCATTAATATTAGCAATACGAGTTAAATCCCTATAACTATCCCCAATAAAACTTCCTGTATCTCTACCTTCTTCATCACTATTAATTAGAGCTACAGCCATAGCATGTGGTAATTGTGATGTAAAACCTATCATTTCATCATGAAATTCTGGAGTTATCCTTTTTACTCTTTTAAATCCCATTTTCAATGCTATATTTTCTACTAAATCTAAATTTTCTTTTTTATTTCTTTCTATTGGAGTTATTATATAATTTGCTCCTTTAAACACATCATTAGTTGCAAAATCTATTCCCTTTTTTTCTCTACCAGCCATAGGGTGTCCAAAAATAAAATCTACATTTTTAGGTAAAATTTCAATAATGTCTTTTATAAACATTTCTTTTATACCAGTTGCATCTGTTATTACAGAGCCAGGCTTGAAATTCTCCTTATTGTCCTCAATAAACTTCTTAACTAACTTAGGATAAATTGCTAGTATGGTCAAATCAGCTTCTTTAAAAAAACTTTCTCCAGTCTTGCACCCTTCTTTTATTAACCCTAGACTTTTAGCCTTAGTCAATGTATGTTCATCTACATCGACACCAAATACGTTATTATATCCAGCCTCTTTTAGTCCCATGGCAAAGGAACCACCAATTACCCCAAGACCTACTATAACAATATTCATCTATAATCCCCCTAATAAGATTAAATATCTTTACCTTCCATCTTTGCTATAACCTTAACCTTATCCATTAAGTTCTTAAAGCTTTCAGGCTTAATAGATTGTTGACCATCACTTAAAGCATTTTCTGGATCATTATGAACCTCAATCATTAATCCATCTGCTCCTGCCATAATAGCTGCTTTAGCAAGTGGCTCCACAAGATACCAGTATCCTCCTGCATGACTTGGATCCACTATAATAGGTAAATGAGATAATCTCTTAACCATTGGAACTGCACTTAAGTCTAAAGTATTCCTAGTATATGTTTCAAATGTTCTTATTCCTCTTTCACAAAGAATAACATTTTCATTACCACCAGCCATTATATATTCAGCTGACATTAACCATTCTTCAATAGTTGCTGATAAACCTCTCTTTAAAAGTATAGGTTTATTAGTTTTACCTATTTGCTTCAATAAATCAAAATTTTGCATATTCCTTGCACCTATTTGAATTACATCTACATTTTCTACAAAATCATCAATATAATCTGTAGACATTATTTCTGTTACTATTTGAAGACCAGTCTCCTGTTTAGCTACCTTTAATAGCTTAAGTCCCTCTAACTCAAGACCTTGAAAGCTATAAGGTGATGTTCTTGGCTTGAAAGCTCCACCTCTTAAGAAGTTTGCACCTGATGCTTTAACACTCTTCGCTACTTCTACAATCTGTTCTTCGCTTTCAACAGAACAAGGACCTGCCATTATTCCCAAATGGCTTCCACCAATTTTAACTCCATTAACATCGACTATTGTTGGTTCTGGCTTAAATAATTTATTAGCTTTCTTAAATGGCTCTTGTACCTTTAATACTTTATCAACGCCATCAATTCTAAGCATCTTATCTGGATCTAATATTCCAGTATCTCCAACACATCCTATTATGCAATAAGTCGATCCCTTAGAAAGGTTGGTTTGTAACCCCTTTCCTTCAACTATATTTACCACCTTGTTAATTTGTTCATCTCCACATTTAGGGTTCATTATAATAATCATATCTATTCCTCCTATACTAACCATATTTATTACTACCACCTTTGCTTCATTTAAATTACATATTATAAATTATAATGCCACAAAGGTGTATAAAACAATCCTACTATCCTACATATTAGTTTTTTTACATACTTTCTAATGCATTAATTGCTAGTATGTATCCAACTTCTCCAAAACCAGCTATCTGACCTACACATGCTGGTGCAGTAACTGAAATCTTTCTAAATTCTTCTCTTTTATGTACATTAGATAAATGTACTTCAATAGTTGGTATGTCCACTCCTTTAATTGCATCATGAATGGCATAACTATAGTGAGTAAACGCGCCTGGATTTATTACTATCCCTTCGTATTTTTCAAAATAAGCTTTCTGAATAAAATTAATAATTTCGCCTTCTATATTACTTTGAAAAATTTCTACTTGGTGACCTCTTTTTTCACCTTCATTCACTATATATTTGCATACATCTTTATAATCTTTTGTTCCATAAATATTTTTTTCCCTTATACCTAACATATTTAAGTTAGGACCATTAATAACCATAATCTTCATAACTTTACTCCTTGATTCTACCATTAAGGCTTTTCTTAATATTATCAATGGTATCTCTTATAAATCCATCATTTAAAACTTTTATATGTGAAGTTTCTTTATATAATTCATATCTTTCTTCATATAGCTTATAAACTTCACCAGCTCCATTTTTTAATAAAGGTCTTGTATTTATGTCTACATCTCCAATAATATTTTCAACAGGTCTATCTATAAACACTACTAAACTATTACTTCTTAGTATTTCTCTATTTATGGAAGTTTTTATCACTCCACCCCCAGTAGAAATTATGCTATTTCTCTTTTTAGAAAGCTCTTTACAAGCTTCTGTCTCCCACTTTCTAAATACTTCTTCACCTTCATTAAACAATTCATGGACTTCTTTTCCTGATATATCTACTATATATTTATCCATATCATAAAATGTATAATTTAGCTCTTTAGCAAGTACTTTACCTATTGTAGTTTTTCCACACCCAGGCATTCCTATTAAAAATACCCTATCCTTTAACATACTCATGAAAATTCTCCTTTTCTAGTTGAATTCACCATTAAGTTCTTCATAAATAATATTTGTTACCTTATTATCTATATTCATGTCTTGCCATATTTCTTGTGCCTTCACTGCTTGACCTACTAACATATATAATCCATCACAACTTTTTTTACCATTTAATTTAGCTAGCCTCAACAATTCTGTCTCTCTTGGGTTATATATTAAATCAACTATAGCTTCAAATCTTTTTATAACATTTTCACCCACAGGAGATTTTCCTACATTAGGATACATACCAACTGGAGTTGTGTTAATAAGTAAGTCACCTTCTAAACTCTGTAAGTCAGAATAATCTATTAGATTAACTTCACCACTCCAATTATTCTTCATCTTATTTCTACTTACTACAAATAGTTCCTTTACTCCTTTGTCTTGAAGATACGTAACAACTGCTTTTGCAGCTCCACCTGTTCCTAGTACTACTGCTCTTTTATCTTTAACTTCAATTTTACTAATATCTAGCATAAGGCCAAATCCATAATAATCTGTATTATAACCATAAAGTTTTCCATTCTCCAAACTTATAGTATTTACTGCCCCAATCTTTCTAGATTCATCCGATATAAAATCTAGCTGATCCATAATTTCTTTTTTATAAGGAATTGTTACATTCATACCCCTTATTCCAAATATCTTTATACTCTCTCCAACCTTCTTCACCTTATCCTTAGGTATAGGGAATAGTTTATAAGCCCCTTCAATTCCTATTAAATCAAATATTCTATTATGAATTTGTGGTGATAAACTATGAGATAGCTTTTCTCCTAATAAACCATAAAACTCCATACTACACTCCTTAGTTAGTTTTTCTTTCATAAGCACCTAACAATTTAAAGTATGCTGAATTTTCTTCTATAAGTCTTAGCGCATTCTTAACTTCTTTACCTTCTATATCTCCTTCGAAATCTAAGTATAAGAAATATCTCCAGGAAGTATCTTTCATTGGTCTAGATTCTATCTTTATAAGGTTAATATTATTTTCTGCAAAATGCCTTAATAATCTATATAATGTTCCAGCTTCATTTTCAAGTGAGAAGACTACACTCACCTTATTTGCCTCTTCTACCACCTTAAGCTCTCTTGATATAACAATAAATCTTGTAAAATTATCCTTTTGATTATTAATACATTCTTTTATTACTTTAAGTCCATAAATATCAGCTGCTCTTTTACTTGCAATGGCTGCCTTTGTATTATCACCAAGATCTTTAATAAGCTTTGCACTTATTGCGGTATTATGGAAAGGTATAAGTTTCCAATGATGATACTGCTTTAAAAATTCACTACTTTGCTCAATACCTTGTGGATGGGAATATATTTCATCTATTTCTTCTACTATAGAACCTTCTAATCCTACTAAGTGCTGTTCAATTCTAATGCATTCCTCACCTAAAATATAGAATCCATACTTTCTTAACAAATCATAAGTATCAGATATTCCTCCAGTTGAAGAATTTTCTATAGGAATAATTCCATAATCTACCTCTCTATTTTGAAGAGCAATAAACACATCTTCAAATTCTTCATAAGCACCTCTTTCACATTCTTCTCCAAAGAACTTTATTAAAGCCTCTTCTGTAAATGCACCACTTACTCCTGGAAATCCCACCTTCTTATTTTTATTAATACTTTCTCTTTCTATATTTATATCCTTAAACTTTTCCTCATCTTGGATTTTTCTTTTTTGCAGCCCTCTGCTTATTTCCATAGTCGCATTCATAAATCTAACTACTTCATCTGAATAGTCTTTATTATTTAATGTATCTACTGCTTTTTGTATTACTTCTGCTTCTCTTCCTTTTTGAAGAACTTCTAATTTATTATCTTTTTTATACTTAGCAACATTAAGTACTACGTTCATTCTTTTTTCAAACAAACTAGTAAGCTCTCTATCTATATCATCAATCTCTTTTCTATAGTCATCTAAAGCTCCCATCCATATCGCCCCTTTACTAAATCAAGAATTCCTATTGCACACACAGCCTCAACTACGGGTATAGCTCTTTGAACTATGCAAGGATCATGCCTGCCTTCAATGATTAAAGATTCATTTTTATGTTCTCTTATATTTATTGTATTTTGCTCCTTTATTATAGATGCAGTTGGCTTTATAGCACATTTAAATATAATAGGCATACCATTTGTAATACCTCCTAGTACTCCACCATTATTGTTACTTCTTGTTTTTACTTCCTCATTTTTATAGTAAAACTCATCATTAGCTTCTGATCCATATAATTCAACAATATCAAAACCTAATCCAAACTCTACTCCTTTAACTGCTGGAACTGAGAATAAAAGATGCGATAATGTTGATTCAACTGAATCAAAGAACGGATCACCAAGTCCTGCTTCTATCCCTATGACACCACATTCAATTACGCCTCCAACGGAGTCTCCATTAGATTTAGCTTCCAAAATAACCTTTCTCATTTCCTCTTCCTTTTCAGGCTTTAATAAAGGTAATTCTTTCTTCCTAAGTTCATCTAATAGTTCTCTAGATATGTCGGTATAATCAAATGATTCATCACTTATACTCTTAATTTTCTTTACATGAGCACCAATATATATCCCTTTAGCTTCTAATATTTGTTTACATATAGCTCCTGCAAATACTAAAGGTGCTGTAATTCTTCCAGAGAAGTGCCCTCCCCCTCTGTAATCATTAAAACCAGCGTATCTTATATTACCTGTGTAGTCGGCATGACCTGGTCTCATTAAATCCTTTAACTTCCCATAGTCTTTTGATCTTGTATCTCTATTTCTTATCATTCCACAAAGAGGTGTCCCAGTTGTTTTGCCTTCAAAGAACCCACTTAAAATTTCAGGAACATCACCCTCTTTTCTAGGAGTAGATAATTTGCTTCTACCTGGTGCTCTTCTCTTCATTTCATCATCTACTTTATTTAAGTCTAATTCTATTCCCGAAGGAAGACCATCTATAGTTATTCCTATAGCATTTCCATGAGACTCTCCAAATATGGATACCTTTATGTTATTTCCCCATATGCCACTCATCTAATCTTCCTCCTAGCTTCTTAAAATCTTCAAAAAAGTGTGGGTATGATTTTGATACACACTCATAGTCTTTTATAATAATAGGAGCCTTACATCTTGTTGAAGCAATAGCTAAAGTCATTGCTATTCTATGATCCTTATGACTCCAAACTTCTACTCCACCTTCTAGTTCCCCAACACCTTCTATAATTAATCCCTCTGACTTTTCAGTAACTTTAGCTCCCAATTTATTTAATTCCTGTGTAACTGCTGCAAGTCTATCACATTCTTTAATTCTAAGTCTTCCTGCATTAATAATTTCTGTTTTCCCATTGCTTAATGCTGCCACAGCTGATAATACTGGTATAATGTCTGGACATTGAGATGCATCAATTAATGTAGAGTTTAAATGCTTAACTTGTCCATTCATTCCTAAATTAGTCTTTTCTATTACTACCCCCATTCTTTCTAATATATCAACCACTTCTCTATCACCTTGAAGAGAATCCTCTTTAAGATCAAGTATTGTAACCTCATTTCCTAAAGCATCGGCTGATAAAAAGAATGCACCTTGAGAATAGTCTCCCTCTACTCTATAGTCTCTACTTCTATACCTTTGATTACCTTTAATAATAAATTCTTTATATTCATTATTTATAACTTTTATGCCAAAGTCCTTCATAGCAGAAAGAGTTAAATCTAAATATCCTTTAGATTCTAGCTCTGTTGTAATAGAAATTTTAGAATCTCCATCTAGTAATGGTAATGTAAATAGCAAACCTGTTATAAACTGAGAGCTTATATTTCCTTCTACTTCATAAGTTCCTGCCCTTAATTTCCCCGATATAACTAAATCTAAAACACCATTTACATAGCTATACTCTATGCCTTGACTATCAAAAATATCATAGTACGTCTTTAACGGTCTTTTTCCAAGATTCCCTCTTCCAACAAATCTTGTTACACCTTCAAATGCTAGAGAAATAGGTACTAAAAATCTTAATGTAGATCCAGACTCATTACAGTCCACTACCCTTTCAAAATCTCTATTAACACTTAACTCTTTAGAGTTAATCCCTCTTACTTCTAAACATTCATTTTTCTCCTCAATAACAGCTCCTAAAGCTCTCATCCCATTTATAGTTGCTATTATGTCATCTGAATAATCTATATTACTAATTTTACTTAGTCCATCTCCTAATGCCGCACATATTACGGCTCTATGTGCCATACTCTTTGATGGTGGAATTTTCACTTCTCCATTAAGTCTACTTGGATATACCTTTATATCTGCCACTATCTCACCACCTTAAAGAAATCTGATGTTGTATCATATATAATGCTTTCACCTATACTCTTTAATAAAATTACCTTTAAAACATTTCCTATATTCTTTTTATCTAAAGAAATAGTATCTATAATCTTATTATTATCTTTAATATCAACTTTATATGGAAGGTCATAATTTATAAGAATTTCTTTTATTTCTTCAGCTACACCTTTTTCAGTTATCCCCTCATCTTCGCTTTTTAAAGAAATATTATACATTCCAATAGCCACTGCTTCACCATGACTATATCCAGTGAAATTATAATATTTTTCTATTGCATGACCTAAGGTATGACCAAAATTTAAAAGCATTCTTTCTCCTAAATCTTTTTCATCTCTTTCTACAACAGACTTTTTAATATAACAACATTTATATAAAATATCTTCTATATTATTCATAACTTCTTCTCTTGATTTTAATGATTTAAGCATATAGAAGAAATCTCTATCCTTAATACATCCGTATTTAATTACTTCTGCCATCCCATCTTTATAAAATTTTTCAGGCAAGGTATTAAGTACATCAGGATCTATAAAAACTGCTTTAGGTTGATAAAAACTTCCTACTAAATTCTTTCCCTTTTCCAGGTCTACAGCAACCTTACCTCCTACAGAACTATCTACTTGAGCAAGCAAAGATGTAGGAATCTGTATAAATGAAACTCCTCTTAGGAAAGTGGAGGCTGCAAAGCCTCCTAAGTCTCCAATTACGCCTCCACCTAAAGTAATTATAAGTTCTTTTCTAGTTAGCTTAAAATCTAAAAGTTCATTATATATACTTGGTAATGTGCTAAATGACTTGGTCTTCTCCCCTGGAGCTAAAACCATTTTTCTAGTTTTATAACCGATCTTATCTAATTCATCTTTAACCTTAGAACCATAATACTTATCTACATTTTCATCTGTAATTATAAATATCTTTTCACCAAAATATATATTCTTAAGTTCTTCACCTAACTTGTTTAACAATCCTTTTTCTATTAAGATGTTATAGCTATTTTCTTTTAGATCAACAAATAATTTTTTTTTCACTTATAATCATCCTTCTAATTAAATTTCTCTTCCCACTGCTTTAGCAATAACTCTTAATTCTTCTAGCAAGTTACCATATACATCTGGTTTAATTGATTGTTGTCCATCGCACCATGCATTAGCTGGATCATTGTGTACTTCAATTATTAAACCATCTGCGCCTATAGCTACTGCTGCTTTTGATAGTGGGTCTACCATCCACCACTTTCCTGCTGCATGACTTGGGTCTATTACAACTGGTAAGTGACTTAATTTTTTAACTGCTGGAACAGCACTTAAATCTAATGTATTTCTAGTATATGTCTCAAATGTTCTTATACCTCTTTCGCAAAGAACTATATTTTCATTTCCACCAGCCATTATATATTCAGCTGACATTAACCATTCTTCTATAGTAGCAGATAATCCTCTTTTCAAAAGAATAGTTTTTGATGTCTTTCCTAATTCTCTTAAAAGATCAAAGTTTTGCATATTTCTTGCACCAACTTGAATGACATCAACGTTCTCTTCAAATACCTCTATATCATATGGTGACATAATTTCCGTTACTATTGGAAGTCCTGTCTTTTCTCTAGCTATCTTTAGTAATTCTAATCCATCATATTTTAATCCTTGGAATGAATATGGTGAAGTTCTAGGCTTGAATGCTCCACCTCTTAAGAAATTTGCCCCTAATTTCTTAACATCTTCAGCAATTGAACAAATTTGTTCTTCTGTTTCAACTGAGCAAGGCCCTGCTATCATAGCAAGCTTCTTTCCACCTATCTTATTTCCTTTTACATCAACAATTGTTGGTTCAGGGTGGAACATTTTATTAGCTTTTTTGAAAGGCTCTGCTACATGCATTACTCTTTCTACATTTCTATTTGCTTCTATTTGTGTAGGATCTAATCTACTTGTATCTCCAACCAACCCTAATATAATTAAATCTTTTCCTACTACAGGATTAACCTCAACTCCCTTGTTTTTAAGAGCCTCTGTTAATCTGTCAATCTCTTTTTGCTCTGTGTTTGGTTTTAAAATTACTATCATGTTTTTGCCCCCTTAAAATATATAATATTTAATTTTATTTAATAAAAAAGAGAGCCTTTAATGAGCTCTCTCTAATAATTACATATAAAAATATTCAACCTTAACTTAAATTATTAAATACTCATTTGAAAAGAATTATTTATTTTTTTGCAGAAGAAGTAGCCAGCGCTAAAGTAAAAGCCCCAGAATATAAAGTACATAAAGCTATAAAATTTTGCCACTAATGCTTCTATAATTCCTTTCATAATATCCTCCATCCCATGTGAAAAACACGGTATCTTTTTTCATTAATTATATCAAACTCACTTCCAGTGTCAATATTTTTTTATATTTTTTTACAAAATTGGAGAAAGTAATCTTATTATAGATTCTTTCATTTTAAGCCAGTTACTCCTTCCATTATATTCTGCTTTAGTAATTAGCTCTGAATCATTTATATCTACAAAAAATTGATTTTCCATATCCCTTGCTACATTTGCATCATATATAAAGACATTAACTTCAAAATTTAACTTAAAACTTCGTATATCCATATTAGCTGTTCCTACACTAGCCACTTGCCCATCAACAACAATAGTTTTAGAATGTATAAATCCATTTTCATAGGTATATACCTTACCACCAGCTTCAATAATATCTCCTATATATGAACTTGCAGCCCATTTCATAAATATATGATCAGGCTTTCCTGGTATTATTATTCTAACATCTACACCTGACAAAGCCGCTAACTTTAATGCTTCTAACATAGGTTCATCGGGAACAAAATATGGAGTTTGAAGATATATATTCTTTTTAGCATTATTAATCATTTTAATGTAAGCATGCTTAATATACTCTTCTTTATGGTCAGGTCCACTTGTAACTACTTGTATTCCTTTATCTCCATCTTTGTAAGGATATTTTGGATAAAATACTGTAAAATCATCTATTTTTTCTCTAGAAGCATAACACCAGTCTAGAAGAAATCTTTCATTTAAATCATTTACTGCTTCCCCTCTTATTCTTACGTGAGTATCTCTCCAAAATCCTACTTTTTCATCTAAATTAACATATTCTTTTCCAACATTAAAGCCACCAGTATAGCCATATTCACCATCAATAACTACAACTTTTCTATGATTTCTATAGTTAATACGGGTATTTATATGAGGTAATATTCCTGGAAAGAATATTTCAAACTTCCCTCCATTTAGTATATACTTTTTTAAACTTCTTTTTGTAAGTTTATATGAGCCCATACTATCAACTAAAAATCTTACTTCTACACCTTCAGCAGCCTTCTCCTCTAATACTTTTATTATCTCTCTGCCTATACTTTCTTTTCTAAATATATAATATTGAATATGTATGTATTTCTTTGCACCTCTTAAATCTTCTAATAACCTTGCGAATTTATCTTCTCCATCATAATATATTTCAATATCATTTCCTATAGTATATTTAGCTCCAGAATGATTGTAATTCATTCTCATTAAATCTAAATATTCATCATTTCCAGAATGACCTTCACTGGACTCAGTAAACTGAATAGATAATTCCCTTCTTTTATTTTCATCAAGAACTGTTTTTTCTTTAAACAATCTTTCTCTACTAAGATTTTGACCAAGAAGAAGATATATAATAAATCCTATTCCAGGAAGTAATATCATTATTAACAACCATGCCCATGTTGTTGTTGGATCTTTTCTTTCTATAAAAATAAGAGAGAAAGAAAAGACTATATTCATCACTAGAATAAGAATACCTATAGCAATTGCTATTTTCATAATAATTCTATCCTCCTAATTATACTAATTATTAAAATTATATCTTTTTTGAATATAGTAATCAAATTTAAATATATAACTTATGTAAACTTTCCATTAACTTTATTGACATATTTTGTAAATTGAAAGTATACTAAAATTACATTATATAGGAGGTTTATTATGATTATTTTATTATACATTCTTTTAGTTTTTGTCATTTTATTAATTATAGGTTTAATATGCGAGGAACTCTTATCCTTTCTTGAAAATAAAAATCTGAAAGCTCCGGGAGATATGATAAAGTTAAACACCGGTAATACTCATATATTTTCTAAAGGAAATGGAAACAATACTGTAGTATTTACATCAGGTCATGGAGTAACTAGCCCTTATTGTGATTACTATAAGCTTCAAGAAAATGTATCTAAGTTCTCAAAAACAGCATTATTTGAACGGTATGGATATGGTTTTAGTGACAATGTAGAATATGATGCTAATATAGATGCCATTGTTGAAAATTTAAGACAATCTCTAAAAGCATCAGGTCACACTCCTCCATATGTAATAGTTGCCCACTCTATGGCAGGATTAGAGGCATTACGTTTTGCTCAACTATATCCTAACGAAGTAAAAGGAATAGTTATGATTGATGCATTAAATCCTTGGTTCATAGAACACAAGAAAAAAACAAGCATTATATCAATTCGCCTTCTACAAATTTTAAAATATACTGGTATCTTAAGATTATTAACTTTAACTCCCTATTTTAAAAATAAACTTCAAATTAATAATATGGCTGATGAAGTAAATAGAATAAAAAAAGCTTTATTTACAAGAAACTTTTGGAATGAAGATATGATTAACGAACTTAAGAACTTATCTTCTAATTGTACTAAAGTATTAGATAAATCTCAGTCAATTGGAGATATACCTTTAATTATTCTAACAGCAGAAAATGAAAAAAACTTCAGCAAAGAAGAAAAGGCCGCTTGGGTTAACACCCAAAAAGACTTAATCACTTGGTCTTCAAGGAGTAAGCAAGTATTTGTTAAGGGAGCCGATCACTTTATTCATCATACTCACCAAGATGTTGTTTTAATTGCAATAAAAGAAATCCTAGAAGATTAATCTTCTAGGACTTTTTTCTATTTACTAACCGAAATATCTATTTAATAATCCCTTGAATGCTTGACCATGTCTAGCTTCATCTTTGCACATTTCATGAACTGTATCATGAATTGCATCTAGATTTAATTGCTTAGCTAATGTAGCTAAATCTTTCTTACCTTGGCAAGCTCCGTGCTCTGCATCAACTCTCATTTGTAAGTTAGTCTTAGTATCTGCTACTACTACTTCTCCTAATAACTCAGCGAACTTTGCAGCGTGTTCTGCTTCTTCAAATGCTATTCTCTTATATGCTTCTGCAACTTCTGGGAATCCTTCTCTATCAGCTTGTCTTGACATTGCTAAGTACATTCCTACTTCTGTACATTCTCCCATAAAGTTAGCTTGTAATCCTTCTATAACTCTTGGATCTATATCCTTAGCTACTCCTACTCTATGCTCATCAGCCCATGTCATATCTTCTGATTGTTCCATGAACTTTTCTGGTCCTACTCCACATAATGGGCACTTTTCTGGTGCGCTTTCTCCTTCATGAACATATCCACATACTGTACAAACAAATTTTTTCATATCATTCTCCTCCTCTATATATACAACATTAATTAACTTTTAAAATTCATCTTTTGTTTCTTAATATTTATTCTCTTCTGCTCTACATTTGTTATTATATAATAATAATTATTGTTTGTAAACACTTTTTTTCATTATTTTTTTCTATTTTTATCCTATTATATAATAGGATTCTTATTTTTTGCAAATAATTATTTTAATAGACATCTTTTATATATGAAGATATAATTTTATTGTTAATAAATTAATCATATTAAACTAAGGAGAAAAATATGGAAGATAATAATTTAAAAAGAGAACTTGGACTAACTGCAGCTACAGCTATTGTTGTCGGAAATATGATGGGATCAGGTATTTTTACTTCCCCCCAAAGTCTTGCTCAAGTGGCAAACCCAACAACAACAACTCTTGCTTGGATAATTACAGGAATAGGTTCTGTTCTGCTAGCTCTTTCTTTTGCTAACTTAGGAACCAAGTACCCTGCAACAGGTGGTCCTATAGTATACACCCATAAAGCATTTGGGGAATTTACTGCATTTTTAGTAGCTTGGACATTTTGGATTGGTTCATGGATTGGTAATGCTGCTATAATAACAGCAATAATTAGATATTTAACTCCTTTTTTTCCAATACTATCTTCAAATGGATTAATTGCTTTTTTAGTTTCTTCTGCATTCTTATGGATAATGACCTATATAAATTATAAAGGTGTTAAAGAAGCTGGAATTATTGGAATAATTACTACTACATTAAAATTACTAGTTATACTTGTATTCTTAATAATAGCTGTAATTGGATTTAACCCTGAATATCTTAAGACTTATTCTTCTTCTGAGGTTACTGGATTAGGATCCCTTGCACCTGCAATAGCTGTTACCTTATGGTCATTTGTTGGATTAGAAAGTGCTGTTGTTTCAGGTGGTGAAATAAAAAATCCTGAAGTTAATATTAGAAGAAGTACAGTAATTGGAACAATTTTTGCTTCTATTATATACTTATTGCTTTCAATTTTAGCTATGGGTGGATTATCACAAGCAGATCTTGCTTCATCTAATGCACCTTTATCATCTATAATAAATAATATAACTGGAGGCACTTGGGGTGGAACATTTATATCTCTTGGAGTAGTTATTTCAGCTGCTGGAGCTTGTTCAGGTTGGATAATGACAACAGCAAGAATGGCTTATGCTGCCGGTACTGATGGATTATTTCCTAAATTCTTCAGTAAATTACATTCAAAGTTTAAAACTCCTGTAGTAGCTTTATTTATATCCTCACTTTGTACTAACATACTTTTAATTGCTAATTATGTTTCAAGTTTAACTTCAGCTTTCGACTTTATGATAAATCTTGCAACTTTATCATTTATTCCAGCCTATGCTTTAAGTGCTTGTGCTGAAATTATCCTTACATATAAATCAGGAAATAGATTAAGCTTTGGTAGATTTATAAAGCATGCCTTCTTTTCCTTATTAGCATTTGCATATTCACTATATATAATCTATGGATCAGGATCTGTTTCTGCAATGTGGGTGTTTATATTAATGCTTATAGGAATACCATTTTACGTATATAAAAAATTACAAGATAATAATAATTAATAAAAATAGCTGTAGTGCAATATATGCACTACAGCTATTTTTTTATTTTATCTAATTTCTTTTCCAAAAGGCATTAATGATAACTTTGCCAGCTTAAAACATTGTGCAGCAAATGGTATTCCTACAATAGTTACACATAATAAAACTGCACTTACTAAATTACCTATACATAACGCTAAACCACCAAATAATAACCATAATATATTCAATAGTAGATTTCCTGCACTATCGCTTACAGTAACTACTTCTTTACCAAAAGGTGCAAATTGTAAACTTGCCATTTTAAAACATTGAAATCCAACTGGTATTCCTACTATAGTTAAGCACCAAAGTAATCCTGCAAATAACCATCCCAATGCATTAAAGAATCCTCCAAATATAATCCATATAATATTGCCTAAACAACTCATCTTTATCCCCCTACGATTTTATTTATATATTATATACTACATTTTTAAGTTTTGAATAAACTTTTTCTTAATATAATATAAAAATTTGAAACACACTTAACTTTTTACGACTGAATATACAAAAGTACTTTCATACAATGTAAATATTAAAGGATATCATATATAAAAGATTAATTTATTTAATATAAAGGAAAAGAAATTCAGATGATAGATGATTTAAATTTTGTAAAAACTACAGAATTAAATGTTCTAAATACTATTCCAAGAAAAACTTTGTCTAAGCTTATACTTTTTATAATATCTGTTTGTAATATTTGCATTATTTAATACACTTGGGAATGTATAAAACCATGTGCCCCATGTAAATATTTGGTATAATAAACTTATCGATTTGATTATAGGGGGAATATAACATGAAGATTACTAAAAAGCTTATAAAACCATTTACTACTTTATTACTAGGTGTTTTTACACTTGTCGGTTTAATTGGATGTGGAGATAAAACACCTGTAGCTGAAGGATATTTATGGACTGCTACTAAAGGGGATATAACAATTAATTTAATTGGTACTATGCATCCTGCTCCTAGTACTCATAACTTCTTTAATAAAAAGGTAACTAAAATACTAAAAAATACAGATGTTCTATCTGTAGAAGCTGATATTACTGATATGGCTAAAGTTAATGCTTCTCAAGATAAATTGCTAAACACTTCTGATAAAACAGCTAAAAATCAATTGACTGAGGATGAAATAAAAAAAGTTAATGAAATATTAGCACCATCTAATATGAACATTAGTGCTTTATCTGTATTAACTCCTGCTGGTATAGTATCTATACTTGAAAGCACTATGTATCAAGTAGAAAATTATACTACTTCTTTTGATGAACTACTAATAAAAAAATCTCAAGAAAAAGGTATTGAACTTCATGAACTTGAAAGTGTTGACTTCCAACTTGATTTATTGAATAACTTATATACTTGGGATGATGTAAAAGCCACTATATCAACAGTTGCTGATTCTACAAAAAAAGAAGAAACTATTAAATATCTAAAAGATACTTTTAACGCATATGTTGATGGGAATATAGAATTTCTAGAAGAAGATGTTGCAAATATGAAGAAGGAAGTTCCTGAATTCTATGATGCTTTAGTTACTCAAAGAAATATAAAAATGGCAGAAAATATTGATAAGCTAGTGGAAGATGGAAAAAATCATACTATAGCTGTTGGATGCAAGCACTTTATTGGTGAAGATAGCGTTTTAAAAGAATTAGAAAAGAGAGGCTACACTATAAATAGACTATAGTTGACTTTAACTCATATAAAATATATAATTATTTATACTATTGAATATTTTAGTGCGTTGATTAGAAGTAGTACCATTTAATTATAACTTTAGAGAGCTGTTGGTTGGTGGAAAATAGTGTTGTAAACTTGGGAACTTGTCTATGAGCATACTTGTAAAAACAAGTACGGGTAAGCCCGATATAGTTATTGAGTGAGGATATTTTTTATCCTAATAAGAGTGGTACCACGGAAATTTTACCTTTCGTCTCTTAATATAGAGATGAAGGGTTTTTATTTTTATTACAGATTTTAAGGAGGATTTTTTAATGGGAAACTACGGAACTGCTGTTGATAAAAAATGGCAAGAAAAATGGGAAAAAGAAGAATTATATAAGTTTAATCCTGAAAATTTAGATAAGAAACTTTATACTTTAGAAATGTTCTCTTATCCTTCAGGTAGCCAGTTACATGCTGGTCACTGGTTTAACTATGGACCAGTTGATACTTGGGCTAGACTTAAGAGAATGCAAGGTTATAATGTATTCCAACCAATGGGATTTGATGCCTTTGGTTTACCAGCTGAAAACTTTGCAATAAAGACCGGTATTCACCCTCAAGATTCAACTTATAAGAATATAAAAACTATGGAAGAACAATTGAAGGCTATGGGAGCTATGTTTAACTGGGAAAGCGAAGTAGTGACTTGTGATCCAGAATATTATAAGTGGACTCAATGGTTATTCCTTCAACTTTATAAGAAAGGATTAGCTTACAGAAAGAATGCACCTGTTAACTGGTGCCCATCTTGTAATACAGTTTTAGCTAACGAACAAGTTGTTGATGGTGCTTGTGAAAGATGTAATACTGAAGTTACTAAGAAAGAACTTACTCAATGGTTCTTAAAAATAACTGATTATGCTGATGAATTATTAGATAAATTAGATGATTTAGATTGGCCTGAAAAAACTGTAGCTATGCAAAAGCACTGGATTGGTAGATCTACTGGTGCAGAAGTTACTTTCAAAGTTAAAAACTCTGATTTAAGCTTTGATGTATTTACTACAAGAGTTGATACGTTAAATGGTGTAACTTATGTTGTTTTAGCTCCAGAAAATAAGCTAGTAGATAAACTTACTGCTGATGAGAATAAGGCTGCTGTTGAAGAATATAAAGAACTTGCTGCTAAGCAAAGTGAAATTGAAAGACAATCAATCACTAAAGAAAAAACTGGGGTATTCACTGGTTCTTACGCTATTAACCCAATCAATGGTAGAGAAGTTCCAATATGGATTTCTGACTATGTACTTGCAACTTATGGTACAGGTGCAGTTATGGCTGTTCCAGCTCATGATGAAAGAGACTTTGCTTTTGCTACAAAGTTTAATCTACCAATTGAAAGAGTTATTGCAGCTAAAAAAGGTGAAGAAACTGAACTTCCATACTGCGAACATGGTGTTTTAGTTAACTCAGGTGAATTTGATGGATTAGAAACAGCTGAAGCTAAGGAAAAGATAGTTGAAAAACTAGCTTCTCAAAACTTAGGTTCAATGAAGGTTAACTTTAGATTAAGAGATTGGTTAGTTTCAAGACAAAGATACTGGGGAGCTCCAATTCCTATGATCTACTGTGATAAATGTGGAACTGTTCCAGTCCCAGAAGATCAACTTCCAGTTAAGTTACCTTATGATGTTGAATTTGCTCCAGATGGAAAATCACCACTTGCTAAGAGTGAAGAATTTAAGAAGTGTACTTGTCCACAATGTGGTGGAGAAGCTACAAGAGAATGTGACACTTTAGATACTTTCGTATGTTCATCTTGGTACTACTTAAGATATCCTGATAGCAAAAATTCAGAAAAAGCATTTGATCCCGAAATAATTAATAAAATGCTACCAGTTGATAAATATGTTGGTGGTCCTGAACATGCTTGTATGCACCTTCTTTATGCTAGATTCATAACTAAGGCATTAAGAGATATGGGATACTTAACATTTGATGAACCATTTACATCTCTTACTCACCAAGGATTAATCCTAGGACCTGATGGTCTAAAGATGAGTAAATCTAAGGGAAACACAATTTCTCCTGATGATTATATCAAGCAACATGGTTCTGATGTATTTAGAATGTACCTAATGTTTGGTTTTGCTTACACAGAAGGCGGAGCTTGGAGTGATGACGGAATTAAGTCTGTTGCTAGATTCGTAGATAGAATTGAAAGAACTCTTGATTCTGCTAATGAAGCTATTAAAGCTGGAAATGGTAAGTCTACTATAGATAAGGCTGAAAAAGAACTAAACTTCTGGAGACATACTGCAATAAAGGGTGTTTCTGAAGATGGAGATAAGATGCAATTTAACACAGCTATAGCAAGAATGATGGAATTCGTAAATGCATTATCAAAATACATGCAAGAAGAAACTAAGAATCTTGATTTCTTAAAGGAAGTTATCTTAGACTTCATCAGATTACTTGCACCATTTGCTCCTCACTTCTCTGAAGAACAATGGAACTTAGCTGGCAACGCTACATCAGTATTTAATGAAGCTTGGCCGACTTTTGATCCTAAGGCTTTAGTTAAGGATGAAGTAGAAATAGCTATACAAATTAATGGTAAGATAAAAAATAGAATAAATGTTGCTTCTGACCTTGATGAAGAAGGAATTAAAGCAGCTGCTTTAAACGATGACGTTATTAAACAAAATACTGAAGGAAAAACAGTTGTTAAGGTAATTGTTATAAAAGGTAGATTAGTTAATATAGTTGTTAAGTAATAGAAAGAGTGTATCTAAAAATTTAGATACACTCTTTTATCTTTGTGTACTAACAACCATTAATTATAGCCGTAACTAATGGTTGTTCTACTATTAACTATTCCATCCCTTGATTAAGTACTTCTTTAAATCCAGCTAAAACCTTACTTACTAGTTCTTCATCTAACTGCTCATAGAACTTAATATATCCTGATTGATCTAATGCTTCTGATAAATCCTTACACATAGCCATCCATGTCTCTGGTACATATACCCAAACTATTTCATCATATTTACAGCTCAATAAAAAGTGTTCCATCCCAAAGAAGGAATATTCTTTAATATCATGTAATTTATTAAGCTTAATGTAATCTTCTACTACCTGCATAGATAATTTATATTCATATATATCTGTATAAAAGAAATCAAAGCTATCTTTTGATGCATTGAATGCATCACCTACTATAATTTCTATCTTTTCATTTTCTCCAAAATTTCTTTTATAAAGCTCAACTACATCCTCACTAATTTCATACACAACTACTTTTTCAACATCTTGCTTTTTAGCTAACTCCTGAGCTACATATCCTAATCCTAAACCTACAACACCAACTTTGCCAGTTGCAAACTTTATAAATTCATATGATCCTTCTATTTCTTTAGGACTTAATCTCATCCAAACTCTTTTATTTTCTCCTATTAACTCTGGTATTGGCCCAATAACATTATCATTTTTCGTATATAAGTATCCTTCAACTTTACCATTTAAAGAATCTCTTTTTAAAATTTCAAATTCCCCTATTACTCCACTATCTATTTTATCTTCATACTCTTTTATTTTATCTATTATAAATTCTTTATTATACGGTAACATTAAATCAATTCCCCTTGCTGTAGTTATTTGTATTTCAAGTATAATAACTTTACATATTAGTTAAACTATACATGATAATATTATAACCATAACTAATAACTATGAATAGTATTAATATAAAAACTTCTTGAAAAAATTTGAAGTTATGTTATACTAGTTGTAGTGATATATATTATCAATTAATAGAAATTATAAGTAGGTGAAGTTAATGAAAAATATAACTATAAACGAAGAAGCATATAAAGAATTTAAAGAATTCTTAGACGAAAATAAAGTTGAATCTTATAATATTAGAATCAACTTAGGAGGATATGCATGTAGCGGTCCTGTTTTTAATATTTCTGTAAGTGAAGCAACAGATGCAGATGTAACAGAAGTTGTTAACGACATTACTTTTATTATGGAAAAGAGCTTAGTTGATGAATTCGGTGGATTCATTATCGTTTCAAGCGAAGAAAATCAAGGTAGAGGACTTTCATTAAAACCAGTAATCGCTCCAGAAGGTAGCGGATGTGGAAGCTGCGGTGGCGGTTGTCACTAATTTAAGCATAAAAAGGATGTTGCAATTTTAGCAACATCCTTTACTCTATCTAATATATTCCCCTACATTTTCTTTTGTAACAATTACATGTGGAATTCTTATATATCTTGCATCTATACCGTTATCCTTATCTAATATACTTTCTGATGACACTCTCAAAGCAGTATCAAATATAGCTTTACCTTGTTTATAGGCATCACTAATTACTGTCCCTGTCATTTCTCCATTATCTATTGCTTTAAGAGCATCCTTAATTCCATCTACTCCTACAATTAAAGGCATATTATTTTTAATTTTAGACTTATTTAATACATCTATTGCTCCTAAAGCCATATCATCATTATTACTAATAATAAGTTCTACTTTATCGTTATATTTTTCAATCCATCTGGCCACTTTTTCTGACGCTTCAGTTCTTGACCAATTAGCAACCTCACTACCTAACTTTTCTACTTTAATTCCATTGTCTACTAATCTTTTTATGCTATATTCAGTTCTTATTGAAGCATCTTGATGTCCTTGCTCTCCCTCTAACATAACATACTGTATTTTTCCATCACCATTCTTATCAACATCACTTGGATTATTTTTATATTTTTCTATTACTATATCTCCCTGCATCATCCCTGATTGTTCTGCTTGCGCACCAACATAATATACTTTATTCCACATATTCATATCTTCTTCTACTGGCTCTCTGTTAAAAAAGATAACTGGTATATTAGCATTTTTTGCTTTATTAATTATTGTTGCCGCAGATCTTCTATCAACAAGATTTATGCACATTACATCATATCCTTGATCAATAAACATATCGACTTGCTCATTTTGATTATATTGGTTAGACTTTGCATCCTCTACATTTAAAGTTATACTATAACTCCCCTCACTTCTTTTTTCTTTTGTTATATTTTCTATATTAGATATAATGCTAGAAATAAAAATGTCATCTTGCTCATATACGCTTATTCCTATTTTTATATCATTTAAATCTTCCTCTTCATTATTACGGCTATTACATGAAATTAATGAACTATACATATAAATAGTTGATAATACTAATATAAATCTTCTCATACTCTTTCTCATCTTTATACCATCCTAACCATATTATTTCTATTTTATAAAAGGAAATAGTATTTTTTGATTATCATTCCAATACATATTACTTTTATTAATAATAGAAAAGTCTATTGTTTTGCCACTAGTATCTTTATTATTTAGTTTATCTACAGCTATCTTTACCCCCAAATAGCCTAAATTAAATTCATTTTGTACCGCAACTGAATTAATGATATCTTCTTCTAAATAAGATAATATTTTGTTTGTTCTCCCCATTCCATACAACTCTAACTCTAATTTATTTCCCTTTTTAATCTGAGCTAATTCTTCTAATATATCTCTTTCAAATGTAACTAAAACATCTATATCTTCTGACTTTATAAAACTATTTATCTGTTGACCAAAAGTACCAATATTTCTCTCTACATTTAACTCTTTACAATTATTTTTACTATAGTTCATTTCCGATAAAAATCCTCTGTACATATCCTGCAAATTACTTTTATTTTTATTAGTTACTATTATTCCTATGTTATTTCTTGTATTTCCGTTTCTAATAATTTCATCTGCAATCTCTTTACCAACTTCTTCATTATCACAGGATATTATAGGCATACTCTCAAAATCAGTAATCTCAGAATTTATTAAGACAATAGGAACATCTTTATATACTTCTTTAATCGTCTCAGTTAACTTATTACTATCTGATGGATCCAATAATATTGCATCCACCTTACTTCTAACTTCTTTTTTTATTAAATCTATTTGAGCTTCTACTTCATTATCATTAGCTAAAATATAACTTTTAACTTCTACTCTCATGTCTTTGGCAGCTTGATTTATGCCTTCTGCTATTACTTTTATATCTTCACTCTTGCTTGTATCCGATATATAAGCAATATTATATATTACTTCTCTATTATCACGTCTTAATAAAAAGTCTAGAATAAACAAAAATAGTATTATTGCTATTCCTATAAAAATTACAAATATCTTCTTCTTTTGTTTACTCATTTTTCTTGTTTCCCCCCTTTTCATAGTCATCATACTTTATTATAGGTATGTGTATTTTTATAGAGGTTCCCTCATCTGGCTCACTATTAATCTCTAGTCCATATATAGATCCAAAATATAATTTTATTCTTTCATTAACATTTCTTATTCCAACACCAGAGCCTTTTTTGCTAGCATGTACTTTTTTAAGCAATGATTCTACAATATCTTCTGTCATTCCAGGTCCATTATCCCTCACCTCAATAATAGCCTCATTATTTTCACTATAAGCCTTAATATCTATCTCTCCATCCCCATCCATATACTCCATACCATGATATATAGCATTTTCTACTAACGGTTGTACTACCAATTTGATACATGCTAAATCTAAAACATCATCTTCAGCTTGTATTTTATATGAAAACTTATTCTTATAACGTATATTTTGTATTGTTAAATAATTGCTTACATGCTCTAATTCATCCTTTAGCTTTATTACATTCTTTCCTTTACTTAAGCTTATTCTAAAAAATCTTGCTAATGCTGTAACCATAGTTACTGCTCCTTCATACCTTTCCCCTTCTACCATCCACACTATGGAATCTAATGTGTTATAAAGGAAATGAGGATTTATTTGCGCTTGAAGAGCATCTAGTTCAGTCTTTCTCTTTAACTCTTGCTCTCTAACTATATTATCCATGAGTAAATTCATCTGAGCTACCATTGAGTTTATAGCTTTACCTAGGTGTTTTACTTCATATGAACCTGATGTAGAAAAATCAATATTTCTTACACCCTCTTCAAATTTTCTAACTTTATTTTCTAAACTTTTTATAGGAGTTGCTATTCTAGATGATACTACTATATTTATTATTGTTAATATTAATACACCAAAAAATATAATTAGAACTAAAAATATTCTCATATGGCTATAATTTTCTGTAATATCCTTCATAGGGGTTACTGCTACTATCTTCCACCCAGTATACCCAACAGTTTTTGTTGTAACTACTCTTTCTTCATCATTAAAACTTTCTACTATAGTTCCATCTTCATAATTTACAGCTTCCTCATTATTTTCATTCATCAAATTGGAATAGATAAGCTGTTGCCTTGGATGATAAATTATCTCCCCCTTACTATCTACTAAATAAACATATCCTGATTTACTTATATCTATATTTTTAAATATTTGCTCTATCCCACTAAAATTCATATCTACTAATAATATACCTTGGCTTGTCTCACCATTATAGGTTAACTCTACAGCCCTACTTAATGAAACAACCCACCGATATCTATATGATGGATCTACAAAAAGATTCTGTACATGTGGCGTAGAAAAATGTAGATTTTCTTTTTTATTTACAGCATTAATAAACCAAGCATTATCTCTAGGCTCTATGGATTCTTTTAATTCCTTAAAAGGATATCCTGCTACTATTTCTCCATACTTTGAAAATAACGTTATGCTTACAAGAAAATCTTTATTAGTTTCATATAATAAATTCAATTCATTATCTATACTATCTTTAGAAAAATCTACTTTTTTAATTACGTTATAGTACATTCCATCAGATATTTTCATTATATTTCTTAGGTAGCTATCTAAATTTAAATTTACCTGATTAACTATAGCTTTATTATTCTTAGATATTATTTCTTCATTTAATCTAACAAATCTAATATATAAAATTTCACCTAATGTAATCATTCCTATTACAGCAATTATTGTGAATGATATGGAAATTATGTATTGTATACTTTTGTTTTTATATAAATTTATCTTCTTCATAGTTATTACCTACTTAACGTTTCTATACTTTGAGGGAGATACTCCAAATTTCTTTTTAAATACATAACTAAAATAATTAGCTTCAGTATATCCAACTTTTTCTGCTATCATATATGACTTATAGTCTGTTGTATTAAGTAAATTTACAGCCTCATTTAATCTGATACTTGTTAGATAGTTTATAAAATTACTACCAGTCTCCTTTTTAAATAAAGTAGAAAAATAGGTTGGACTAACATGTAGCTGAGAACAAATAGCTTCAACAGATAGTTCAGGATTACTATAATTTTGGTTAATATATTCCTTTGCTTTTTCAATTAATAATTTGGAAGAATCCATTCTTTCTCTTTTAATTAAATTATTAATTCTTATTGATTTTTCTATAAACCACTCTTTAGCCTGATTTATAGAATTAAAATCATCTAAGTGACTATAACAATTAAAACCTTCCCCAAAAATCTCTTCCACTTTAATATTGTAAGCTTGTACCACTTTTAATAAGGATGTTGTTATTTCTATAAAATAAATTTTGTACTTATTAAAAGGCAATAGCAGCTTTTCTATTCTACAAAATAAGTTGCTTATAGAGTCCTTTATTTCTCCACCCGATTTTAACTTAATAACATTTAATAGCTCTCTCTCATCATTTTCATCAAATTGAAGTTGAACTGAATTATCTGGTTCCACATCTTCAATATATATAGCTTTTCCTGTTCCTAATACCATTCTGTAATGGAGTGCATTTCTGGCCATTTTATAGGAAAATCTAATTCCCTCATACTCTCTAACTATCTGTCCTATGCCGGCGGATACTTTCTGCCCTAATACTCTTTCACAATTTTTACAAACTTCATTCAATCCATTAATCAAATTTATAATTCCATCTTTATTATCTAAATTACTAATTATGATAACCTTTCCAGAATAGATAAAACTAATAGTTTCACAATAATTAACTAATATCTCATCAACTATTTGTTTAATTGATATATCAACAAAATCGTTTTCTTTATGCTCATTACTAACTATAAGTTTATCGTTATATAGAACACCAATAGCAAAGTATGGAAAATTAAACTCTACTCCAACCTTCTTACCGGCTTGTACCCAACTGTTACCTTCTATTCTTCCCTCTATAGTCCCAACCAAAAACTTTTCTTTCATTATTGGAAGACTTTCAAGATAATATTTATTTAACTTCTCAAAATTCTTTTTTTCATTATACTCTTCATCCATAGTATTCTTTAACTTCTTTAAAACCTCAATTAATTCTATAGAATTTATAGGTTTCAAAACATATTCAACTACATTTATTTTAATAGCTTTATGGGCATATTCTAAATCATCAGAGCCTGAAAAAATTATAATCTTAGTTGATGGAGATTCCTTATATACATATTCCCCCAATTCCAATCCATCCATAAAAGGCATCTTAATGTCTGTCATAATTATATCTGGCTGAAACTTTTCAACTTTATCTATGGCATCCTTTCCATTTTCAGCATCACCTACTACTGTAAATCCATACTTCTCCCAATCAATCTTCTTTATTATTCCATGCCTTATTTCTTCCTCATCATCTACTATCAATACCTTATACAAGTTCATGAACCTACCTCCTATTTATGATAGATTTTTTCTTTTGATACATTTTATACCTGAAAATATTATCTCATCACATTAATATATATTCAACGTAATAATTTTATATTAAACTTATTTTTATACGACAAAAAGTAGAGAATATAAAATCCTCTACTTCTACTATCTATTAAAATATTGCTCCAAATAATATTGAGAACCCTAAAAGAACTAGAACTCCAACTATAAATTTGTCAACGCTTTCAACAGATACATCTATCTTTCCATATAAGCAATCTCTAAAATCTTTTTTTACTTCTTTTTCTGGTACATTTTCATCTGTAACTTCATTACTCATACTATCACCTACTTTTTAGTTAGATACTTTCTAACGTCCAATGAAACTGCTACTATAATAATTAAACCTCTTATTATAAATTGCCAATAAGCATTAACTCCAATGAAATTAAGACCATAGTTAATAACTTGAAGAAGTACTGCACCTATTAATACTCCAGGTATTGTACCTACACCACCTGTAAATGACACACCACCTACAACACAGGCTGCTATAGCATCAAGTTCATAGTTTAAACCAGTAGCTGTAGTAGTTGAACCAGCTCTACCTGCTTCCAAGAATCCAGCAACACCGTAAAGAATACCTGAAATTATGAATATTATCATTATATTCTTAGCTAAGTTAACACCAGATACGGCTGCTGCTTCTGGATTTCCACCTATTGCAAACATATTCTTACCAAGCTTTGTCTTATTCCAAATAAACCACATTATTCCTGCTACAACTGCTAAATATATTATTAAATAAGGAAGTTCAATTGGTCCTAACTTAATTGATCCGTTAACAAAATTTGTATATCTCTCATCTAAATTCGCAACTGGTTGTGCTCCTAGTGGAGGTCTATCTATATATAGACATGATATACCATAAGCAATAAGCTGAGTTCCTAATGTAATAATGAAGGCATGTACTTTAAGTTTAGCCACACCAAATCCATTAATTGCTCCAAAAATACCACCTATAATTACTGCTGCTAATAATGGTAGTATTAATGGTAATGCTGGTAAATCAGGATACATTCTTGCAGCATAAGTTGTGGATTGTAAAAGTGATGCTGATACAATTGCTGTTAGTCCTAAAATACGCCCTGCTGATAAGTCTGTACCTTGTAATACTATAAGTCCTGCAACACCTAGTGCTAATATACCACGAGTGGATGCTTGACTTAAAATTGTTGTAAAGTTCTTAAGTGATAAAAAACCTGGTTCCTTTATTATAAAGAATACTATCATTGCTGCTAAAACTATATATAAAGCATAATTAACTAAAAAATTCGTTACCTTTTCTCTGTTTATTTTTGCTTGTTCCATCTTCTACACCTCAATCTTAAATATATTTAGCTGCTAAAGTCATTATCTTTTCTTGATCTAATTTATCTGTGTCCTCTATTCCTGCAACTTTTCCATTTGACATTACAAGAATTCTATCACATATACCTAATAACTCAGGCATTTCTGAAGATACCATAATTACACCTTTACCTTTATTAGCCAAATCAATTATTAGTTGATATATTTCGTATTTAGCTCCTACATCAATACCTCTAGTAGGCTCATCTAACAATAATATTTCTGGATTGGTTAATAGCCATCTACCTATGATTACCTTTTGTTGATTACCTCCAGATAAACTTCTAATGGCAGTTTTTTGAGTTGGAGTTTTAACCTTCATACTATCGATTGTCCACTTCGTATCTTCTGTCATTTTTTTATTATCTAAGATACCAAACTTACTATAACTATCAATATTGGCTATTGTTGCATTAAACTTTATATCTAAGCCACCAAATATACCTGTTGCTCTTCTTTCTTCGGTTAATAATGCAAATCCATTTTTAATTGCTGCTCTTGAATCTTTATTATTTACTGGTTTTCCATGTAGTAAAATTTCCCCACTACTCTTATGAGCTATACCAAATATAGTTTCTATTAACTCAGTTCTTCTAGATCCAACCAGACCTGCAACACCCAAAATTTCTCCTTTTCTTAACTTGAATGATGCATCAATTACTGATGGCTGATATGCACCTGTAAGATTCTTAACTTCTAATATTGTTTCTCCTGGCTTATTAGTTTTAGGAGGGAATCTATGAGTTAAATCTCTACCAACCATTAATTTAATAATTTTATCTGTTGTTAGCTCTTTTGCTGGCAACGTGTCTATCCACTTTCCATCTCTCATAATTGTAACATCATCTGAAATTTGAAGAATTTCTTCCATCTTATGAGATATGTAAATAAGACCACACCCTTTTGCCTTAAGCTTATTCATTATTTTAAATAAATGATCAACCTCTTCTTGAGTAAGAGATGAAGTAGGCTCATCAAGTACTAAAATCTTAGCATTATATGAAGCTGCTTTCGCTATTTCAACCATTTGTCTTTGTGAAACAGAAAGCTTGGCCATTTTTTCTCTTGGATCAACATCTATCTCTAAATCATCGAAGATTTTTTTAGTCTCTTCGTACATTATTTTCTGACTTACAATTCCATTTTTACTTGGATATCTTCCAAGCCATATATTATCCATTACATCTCTTTGTAAAACTTGATTTAATTCTTGGTGTACCATTGAAACACCATTCTCCATCGCTTGCTTTGGATTTGAAAACTTACATTCTCCTCCATCTATAAGAATTTTACCTTCATCTTCTATATAAACACCAAATAAACATTTCATTAATGTCGATTTACCTGCACCATTTTCGCCCATTAAGGCATGTACAGTACCAGGACGTACCTTAAGTTGTGCATGGTCTAAGGCCTTTACCCCTGGAAAGCTTTTGCATATATCAATCATCTCTAACACATACTTCGATTTTTCCATAACTGCTTTCACCACTCTTTTTGCATATTTTATAAGTTGCACTATATTTAAGAAATACAGTGCAACTTTTAACTAACTTCTTTAAAAACTATTTCTTAGTATATTCTTGATAAGGAATACGAACTGCTACACCTGTATCATCAAACTTATAGTCAGTACCTTCTGTAGCACTCTTACCAGATGCTAAATTCATACCACATTCATAAAGAGCTTTTGCCATAGCTGGAGCATCTTGAAGAACAGAACCTGTCATAAATCCTTTAGATATTAAATCTTGAGCAGCTGCTGTTGCATCAACACCTACAACAGGAATAGTCTTAGCTGCGTCACCATTGTTATATCCAGCTGCTTGAAGAGCTGCTATTGCACCTTGAGCCATTCCATCATTATTAGAAATAACTACTTCAATTCCGTTACCATATCTTGATAACCATGCTTCCATGTTAGTTTGAGCTAAATCTTGTTGCCAGTTACAAACTTGATTTGCTAATTCCTCTGTCTTAATTCCAGCATCATTTATAGTAGATACAGAGAACTTAGTTCTTGCAACAGCTTCTGCATTATCAGGTTCACCCTTAAGCATTACATATTGCATAACCCCATCACCATTCTTATCTAATGCCGGATTAGCTTTCCATTGATCTGCAAGAATTTTACCTTGTAAAACACCAGCTTCTTGCGCATTAGTTCCTACAAACATAGCTTTGTCATAAGATTTTACTACATCTGCTGCTGGTTCTCTGTTAAAGAATACAACCGGTTTGCCAGCATCCTTTATTTTATTAAGTACAGTTGGTGCTGCACCTATATCAACAAGGTTTACCATTAACAAATCAATATCTTTTTGTAGTATTGTATCTATAGTATCGTTTTGTATTGATTGGTCACCCTTACCATCGATAAATTCAAATTCAACCTTACCTTCATTTTGTTTTTGAATTTCTTGTAAGCTTTGACGTACTGTTGAAATATAAGTATCATCGAACTTGTATAGGAATACTCCTACCTTTACTGGATCGCCAGATGCTGTACTTCCGCCATCTTTACCTCCACATCCAACGAATAAGCCACCAATCATTAAAGTTGCTGTAGCCATAGCAAGTAATTTTTTAATCTTTCTCATTTTTTACCCTCCATCCATAATTGAAATCTTTTGAAATCTTGATTACGTTTTCATTTTAATTCTAATTTCCTTTTTACTCCATACAAAATTCTTAACACTTTTATCGAATTTCTAAGATGTTATATAAAAGCTGAGGCCGATATTTATTTTGCTTGTTCCGTCGCTGTACTCCAAGTAACAGAAATATAAATATCTATTAACATCGTACTTAAGGTAATAAAAAAAGAGAGCCTTAAAGCTCTCTAAAGTGTAAAATCACTATTTATGTACTTTTGATTAATTTCATTTATGTCTTCTAACATATCTATCCAGTAATATTTTTTTATAATAGCTTTTTCTCTATCCTCTATATCGATTGAAGATAAGTTTTTATCATAAAATTCATTATAATAGCTATCTATATTATTAGAAATTATCAGGATAGAATTAAAATTTTCTAATGTTTTTCCTGTTAATTCAACTTTATATGATTGAGTTTTCATCTCTTCGTCCATTAAACTTCTAAAGTATTCTTCTATGGTTCCATATATATCATTAAACACTACATTATTTTTATCTATCTTTTTCTTACCAAAATCTAATATGGATATGTTCTCTTCATAAAAAGAATACTCATCCCAAAGGCTAACCATACTATCAGATAATTCACCATAGTTTTTGTATAACTTTAATAACTCCATGTTATCTAGGCAACCGGCCTTTATAGCATTATTTAGTATTTCGTTATTAGTTTTATTTGTAGATTTAATCTTTTCTATATTAGTATATGATTCTCTACCAACCCTGTATCTAAATTTATAGTTATCTATAGAAATATAAACGTTTACTAAAAAACTCACCAATAAAACAAGAACTACAAATAACATATAGTCACCTGGTCTCCTGACCCTCTTAAACATATTATATCCCCCCTATTTTATTTAATTTTATCATAAAACTCCCCTTTTAACCATAGTTACTTTCTAAGTTGTTTCTCTGTTCATATCTCTTACAACTTCTCTTACTAAATCTAAGGCAAAAACTTTGTCTTCATTTACCTTGCTTTTTTTATTTATTCTTTGTATTTCGCCTAATGGATTCTTTAGTGAAAACTCTTCATCCCCAGTTAATACCCAAATAATCCCTTTATTTAATGGCTTAACCTTTAATTCCTTTTCACCAACTCCATCAGTAAAGTATATGACAATGCTATCACTTAAATTCTTTTCTCTAATATATTGAAAAACTGGAGAAAATGCAGTTGAACCATTTTTTTCTGACCTTGGCTTTATATCCTTAGGAGACCTTAACGCATATACCCTTCTAATCTCATTGTCACATTCTACCACAGTAATTTGGGCTTCTCTATTTCTTACTATAGCTAATATTTCTACCATTATCTTTCTTATATCTTCATCAGTCATACTAGCACTAATATCTATAGCTATAATTAATTCAGGAATATGATTTGCAAGCTTTCCCCTTAAATCCATCCTATCAGGCTGTCTTCTATCTCTTCTTGTTATTGTTTTTCTATAACCTGATTTAACAGTAGGAATCATTCTCTTAAGTATATTCTGCCATGACAATTCTTCTTTTTCTTCAAATTTACTTATTAGCTTTAATATTTCATCTGGTTTTCCACTACTTTTCAGACTTAAAGCTATCTTTTTTACATTTTCTTTTACACTACTATCACTTACATCTATGTTATCCCAAATTTCATGAGCCTTAGCTATATCTACTTCCCTTGCTAAAGTATCACTATTTTTGTCCTTTGATGACTTTTCTATTCGTTCCTCAATAGCTTTCTGAATTTCTTTTGAGTACTCCTCAATACTTCTGTTCTCTTTCAATTCAATATTAAATTCTCTATTTACTCTCTCTATCCTATAAGCTTCCATTGGCATGTTCTTTACAAACTGATTTATAGAAATATCTATAGCCATCGATATTACTTCATTGCTATATTTATTTTTCAGATTATTTACTCTTTCATAATGCATATACATCATGTGATATATTTCATGTTTAAATAAAGCTGCCATTTCTTTTTTATCACATTGTAAAAATAATAATGGATTAAAGTACATAGTAAACCCATTTATCTTTGGTACTGTTGCTAATGGCCATGTAATATCAACTCTTATCTCTCTTTCAATTTTTATCATAAAGCCACCAAAGAAATTATCTTCACTACTAAGCATATCTATTATTACTTTTCCAACTAAATCAAAAAACTCTCTTTTAAAATCATCCCTTATATCTTCATTTTTTTCAATTTTTAATGCCTTGCTAAACAAGGCATCTCTTTCTTCTATAAATGTCATATTATCACCTATTCAGACTATAGATAAATATTAAAGAAAGCATCTATAAATCCATCACAATCTAATAATTTTTCATATAAATCTTTAGGATAATCCTTCTTTATTTCTTTCATTATTCCTAATCTTAAATCTCTAGGATATACCATTAATAAATCAGAGAATAACTCTATATTTGAATCTTTCATATTATCCCCTAAATAGTTTAAGCAATTTTTAGCTAAAATATATAGTCTTGAATGTGACTCATTTAATAAATCATCTCTTAATTCAACTGGTAAAACCTCATGAGCAAATAAATCTTCCATTGATATTAATGGCTTTTTAATATTAGAGATATAATTAGCAAAATCTGTTGCTATACTTTCACCTACATTTCCTCTAACTACGTTTAATAATGTATTTATTGAATAGCTAGAACCTTTAGCTTTATATAACTTATAAGCCTTTGATATTCTCTCCCAGCTTCTTGGAGTAGCCTTTAAGCTTTCTCTTGAACCTGGTGTATGAAGATATTCTGGAAATGTAGATATAAACTCAATTATATCAGGATATATATTTCCATTATTCATTCCCCACTTTATCCATTCTTTAATATCTGACTCCATTTGTAACCAAACAAACCTATCTTCTTGAGCCGGGTCCATATCTACAACTTGATATTCACTTTCATAAAACCCTTCATATCTGTTAGATGGATTCATTGCAGCAATTATATTTACACCTTTATCTAATTTATATCCATTAATTTCTCTATTAAGAATTAAGTTCATAAGTTCTTGCTGAACTGCATGGTCACATCTATTTAATTCGTCTATAAATAATAATACTTCCTCCCCTTTTTTAACTGCTTCGCTTATTTCAGCTAATTTGTGATGAGTAGCATATACTGTAAACCCATTTATTACTGTTGGAAGACCTCCAATTTCTCCTTCTTTTAAAAGGTTAGCATCAATAGTCACTAGATGATAATTGTATTCTTTAGCAACTCTATGAGCTAAAGCAGTTTTCCCTATTCCACTTTCACCTATAACAAGAGGTACTTCTCTAGATTCTATTACTAATTTAATTGTGTCTAATACTTCTGTAAACTTCATTTTTCTTCCTCCTGATTATTTTGAAAGTATGTGATCTACCACTAGTTTTTTAGCCCTCTTACTACCAAAATCCCATACTAATTTACCTTTATCCATCTCAAGCACCTCTAAATCTAAGAAGCTTCTCATATATTCTTCATCTATATCGTCTTTTTCTAACTTTTCTACTAATACTTCAACCACTAACTCAGGCTCTATTGATTCATAAAGGTACTTTACTATATTTATGTTATCACCAATAAAAATCTTTAAATCATCCAAATCATAATTGTTTATAAAGTGAATTGCTTCCTCACTTTTCATTATAGCTTCTCTATTTACTCTTATTGAAGGATTATCTATAAATCTTATAGCTCCCCAGTAATTATCAATAGCTCTTAGCTGCACCTTTTCAGATGGATTTTTTATATATTTAATAGAATCATAATCTTTTTCAACTGCGATAATACATAGTTCCTCACTTGGAGCTTCTATGTATTGAATTGCCCACCCCTTTGTCTTTACAGCCTCTTCCTGCACTTTATATGATGGATTTTCTATTAATTTTAGTGAATTCCAAAGAAGTCTTACAGCCATTATTTGAAGCTCTTCTTCTAAATTCTCCATATATTCTATTGATAAAGGATTGCTTTTTATTGCTTCCTTTTTTAACTCAAAAGATGGATTATCTATAAACTTAATAGCAATTCCACTTTTCTTAACTGCCACCTCTAAAATCTCGTAACTTGGATTTTCTAAGTTTTCTATAATCATTGGATTTTCTTTTACTTGTTTTAATAAAACTTTATCTTCCATTGCTTTTCTCCCAAAATATAATATATTATAATTTTATATTATTTAATAATTATTATCAAGTAATAGAATTAACAAATAAAAAGTTATTGCAAATTTGCAATAACTTTTTCTAACTGTCTCTATACTTTTCTATATCTTTCTTTATAGCATAAAGAAGATTATTTAATTCCCACACTTCTCCATCCTCAATCAATTTATTTAAAGCCTTTTCATGCCTACTGGCTTCTGCTCCTCTACCTAAAGATGTTAGTGTAAGAATACCACTCATAATATTAGATATAATATCTGACTTAACTTCAAATAACTTCTGAGCATCCTTAATTTCATCTTTAATTTCAAGCATTTCTTCATCAAGCCTAAAAGCAGCATCTGCAGCACTCTTTAGTTTATCTTTTAATTCCTTAGGTATTTGTTGCTTATACTTATAATTTAAAGAATGTTCAATTGTTGCCCAGAAGTTCATAGATAGAGTTCTTATCTGAAATTCTGCTAAAATCTCTACTGGTCCACTTGCCATATTTACTGGATACTTAATTATCATATGATAACTTCTATATCCACTAGGCTTAACATTCATTACATAATCTTTTTCATATAATATCTGCATATCTCTTCTACCACGTAGTATTTGTACAACAGTATCTATATCATCAACAAATTGACACATTATTCTTATTCCTGCTATATCCTCTAGTTCATATGCAACTCTATCTATAGGAATTCCAAACTTATTTACTTTTTCTAAAATACTAGATACTTCTTTCACTCTACCCGTTACAAACTCTATAGGAGAATATTCATTTTTTCTTCTATACTCTTTTCTTATACTTTTCAGCTTTACCTTTAATTCCTCTACTGCTTGTTCATAGGGCATAAGAAAACTCTTCCAATCATTAATAGCCATAAAATCACCCTCGTATATTCCTTCAGATACATTATATCAAAAACTTATAATATTGTAGATAATCTTTTATCTTTAATAGATTTTTTAATATGTTATAATTTAGTATATATTATAGAAATATGTAGAGGTGTGTAAATGAAACAACTAGATGTACTAGAACATACTTTTGACAAAGCAATAACTTGCCCTGTTTGTTCAAGTAAATTTAAAATCAAATGTGTAAAATCTAAATCTCCAAGAATATTATCTAAAGATAGTGACTTTTTTATACGATATAAAGGTATTAACCCTTATTTTTATGATGTGTGGATATGTAACTCTTGTGGATATTCAGCAATGAAAGTAGATTTCCCTCAAATAAAGAGTTACCAAAAAGATTTAGTTTTAAAAAATATAACATCTAAATGGAAGCCTAGAATATATCCAGATATTATGACTGAAGAACTAGCTATTGAAAAGTATAAACTAGCTCTTATTACTGCTTTGTCTATGGAAAAACAAAATAGCACAATAGGAATGATATTATTAAAAATATCTTGGATGTATAGATTATTAAATAATACCGAAGAAGAATTAAAATATATTTCACAAGCATTAACTGCATTTGAAAATGCTTATATTAATGAAAACTTTCCTATGTATGGACTTGATCGTGATTCACTAACTTATTTAATTGGTGACTTGAATAGGAGATTAAATAATAATGATACAGCTCTCCAATGGTATTCTAAAGTAATCACTACAATTGGCGCTTCCTATCGACTTAAAGAACTTGCAAGAACAGGTAAAGATTCAATAAAAGGTAATTAAACTAGAGAAATTTGTAATTTATTTAGTTACTTTATGTTATAATACATTTTATAGGAATATAAAGGGAGGATTATTATGGGACTATTTACAAACAAAAAAACTATACCTACTTCTAATGTACCAGTAGAAAATACTACTACTGAATCAAACACTACATCTGTAATAACAGATCAAGTAAAACAAGAAATTAATTCTTTAAGAAGTACAAGCAATAATATTGCTTCATCAATAAATGAGGTAACTGATTCAGTAAATACTTTAAGTAACGCTACTGTTTCTCAAAGTCAGGAGATTGATACTGCTGCAACAATACTTAGAGACTTCAGCGATAACATGGAAAAGTTAGCTTATAATGTAACTAATGTTCAAATTAAAGTATATGATACTGATGAACTATCCAATAAAGGTATAACTTCTATTGAAAAATTAGATTCATCATTAAATGACCTACAAAGTGCATTTACTGTATCAAGTTCAACAGTAAACGAATTAGTATCTAAGTTAGAATCTGTTAATACAATTACTGATTCCATTAGCCAAATAGCAGGACAAACCAACTTACTATCTCTAAATGCTGCTATAGAAGCTGCTAGAGCAGGTGAAGCTGGTAAAGGTTTCTCAGTAGTTGCAGGGGAAGTTAGAAAGCTTGCAGATAATTCTAAACAAGCAGTACAAAGCATAACTAAAATACTTGAAGAAATTAAAAAGGATATACTTAATGCTTCCGCAGCAATGAATAGAGGAAATGAAGCTATAAATATTCAACAAGAAACTTTAACTGAAACAAAAGATAGCTTCCAATGTATAAAGTCTTCTATAGATGATGCTACTAATGAAATTAATGATTGTATAGAAAATCTTGCCATGGCTTCAGCTCAAAAGGAAGAAGTATTAACTGCAGTAGAAAAAGCAAATTCTATCTCTCAAGAACATACTGCCTTAGCTGAAGAGATTGCTGCAACAATGGATCTTCAAACAAGTAACATAGAAGAATTTAATTCAACTTTAAATTCATTAGCAAAAAAAGTTGCTGAATAAACATATAAATATATAAATATATAAATATATAAACATATAAATAAAGAAGGTTTATTTCAAACCTTCTTTTATAATATCCTTTTAGGAGAAAAATTTATAAAATCTGCTGATGTTAATATATATTCAATCCCATCAATATTTCCATTTAGAACACGTGATAACGCCACCCCATGCAAATGACCATAAATTACTTTCTCTACATTATATTCTTTTAATATTTTTTGCACTTCAGACTCTTCAAACTTCTCATTTGTAGGCGGGTAATGTAACATCACTATAATTTTTTGATATCCAGCGCCTTTAGCCGCATCTAAAGATAATCTTAATCTAATTAATTCTCTTAAATATATTTTTTCATCCTTTGATGTAAATTTATCTGAGCCTGGACATATCCATCCTCTAGTACCGCAAATCGCATAATCTTCATATACATAAAAGTTATTTTGAATAAACTTGGTGCTCTCATATAATTTATTTAATTTTGTTATACTTCCCCACCAATAATCATGGTTTCCTTTGGAAATAATCTTTTTTCCAGGTAACTTATCAATCCAATCTAAATCTTCCTTACTTTCACTTGGATTCATAGCCCAAGATATATCTCCAGCAATTAGGATTAAATCATCTTCAGTAACTTTTTCTATCCAATTATTTTTTATTTTCTCATCATGTTGTACCCACTTTTCACCAAATATATCCATAGGTTTATCTGAACTGAAAGCTAAATGTAAATCTGATATAGCATAAATTGCCATTAAGTAATCACCTTTCTATTAGTTTATCTAAATCAGTAATATAAGCAATAACATGAGCTACAGCATCGTATAACTCTGGTGGAATATATTCCCCTACATCTACATTGCATAAAAGATCTGAAAGTTCTTTGTTATAAACAATAGGAACATCATTTGATTCTGCTTTCTCTATTATTTTATCCGCTATTACTCCTACCCCTGCTGCACTAACAATGGGTGCATCAAAGCCTTGTTCATAAGTTAAAGCTGCAGCCTTTCTTCTTTGTTTCATGTTATCCCCCTAAAATGATTCTCTTTTATATTATATCCTTAACCCTATATGGTCAATCAACATTCTAAACCTTAATATCTATTCCACTCACGGCTTTATCGTTAAAGAACTCTCTACAACTAGCTAAGGTTATATCTTCTTCTCTCATAGATACTTTAATATTAATATTAAATCCTAATTTCTGCAAATCATTTGATAATTTACTTTTTGATAGTTCTAAAACCTTCATATAATTTTTATCACATTTTAACTCAACATCTAATCCCTTATCTTTTACAGACAAGAATCCATCTACTACTCCTAAATTAACTGTTTTTACTGTTACCACTATTTTAACATCCGTTCTATCAATCTTTTTGCCATCTTTTCTATTATCCTTGATAATTAACTTACAAGGATATTCAGTCATTTCTCTATTAATTGGAACATCTAAATAATAATACTCATTACTGATAGTATTAAACAATTTAAATTCACTTATACTATTTTTAAGTAATTGAATCACTTTATCTGCCCCTTCACCTTCCCCCTTAGATGCTACTAAAAGTTCTTTTATTATGTCCTTTATACCATCTATCTTTTTGTTAATATCATTTTTTATAAGCTCATTTGCAGATAGTATTTTTTTGTGCCCCCCTGTAATAACTTCTTGTTCCAATGTAGTTATTGTTTTGTTAGCAATATTATTACCTATTAGCTTCTCTTCATTAACCCCTTCATTATTTAACTCAAGTTCTTGAAATTTATATTCTATAACATCTTGTATCTTTCTTAATTCTACTTCTCCCACTTCTATATCTTTACCAAAAAAGCTACGTAAAATAATATTAACAGTATCCTTTGAAATTTCTTTTATCTCCCCACTTTTCCCTAATACATCTTTCACTATATTAATAAAATCTTCATCTGATAAATTATTTATCTTACCTAAAGCAGTATTATATTCATTTGTTGTAAACTGCTCTTTTTTTCCTATTAAAATATCTTTTATAGGCTCCCTTAATAAATTGTCATCTCCACCAGTCATAGACTTCAAAACTGCCAACATACTTACTTTTGATTTTGACATATCATTAGAATCATATAGCTTAGATACTAAAGAATTATATCCTAGCTTATCTTTATTTATTTCTTCCCCTAAAGCCTTAATAGAGTTATCTAAATGTTTTTCTCCAACTTTAGAATTTGAAATATTGTCTTCTAATTCTTTCATTTCCACTTCAATACCAGCAAAATCATTTTTTATATTATCAAAAAATTCTTTTACTGTATTTCCATTAGAACTAAATAGTTTGTTATAGCTTTCTATATTCTCAGAGGTTAATTCAATATTATTCTCCAAGAAAAATAATATTTCTTCTGGCTTCATATTCTTAAAATTAACAAAAAACTCTTTCAGAGTATTTATTATTTGTTTTCCTTGTTCACTTTCTCCACTTATTCCTTTACTGTCAATATATTTTAATATAAAATTATCAATCTCATTATTGTCCATATTAATCTTTGTATTAAATTGAAGTAAACTCTTAACAAAAGTTATATTTTCTCTAGTTAATGGTATATTATGTTTCATCATTTTTTTTAGTATATCTACATCCTCTTTACCTAACCCTTCTTTATCTATAACTTCTGAAAGGCTATCATTGGCAAGATTATTAGAATCTGCTTCTTTCTTAACTATTTTTAATTTTAACTTTCCATCTTCATATCCTTCCACTTGCAATTGCAAAGGAACATTTTCTTCACTTTCTATACTTCCATCTATAGTTGCAGAAAATTGCCATCCATCAGCAAGTTTTACTGTGGCTTCATTTCCTTCACCCTTAGAAATAATTTTCCCACTAAATTTTTCTCCTACTTCAAAAGTTAACTTACTTGAATATTTTTTATTATTTACATTATAACTATTATTTACATTCCAAATTGCAGGCATAATTCATTCCCTCATTCTCTATTTGATATTATATTTATCGTGCTTAAGTAGTAAATATTTAACATACTATTATTTCTAATTCTTATATGGTAGAATTTATTATATAAAAGTTATGTGGAGGTATCATCATGTCAAGGCGAACAAATTCACCTGCCTATTTAAAGATTGCATTAGATATAGCATCAAGAATAGTAAATGGTGACTTTATTGAAGGTAAAAAGCTATCTGGTCGTTCAACTCTAGTTGGCATTTATAATGTTTCTCCTGAGACTATAAGACGATCTATCGCTTTACTACAAGATATGGACGTAGTAGTTGTTGAAGAGAAAAGTGGTATAACTATAAAAAGTAAAACCAATGCTAGTTCATTTCTTGAAAAATTTAAAACCAAAAATGAATTTGCTACAATTAAGCATGATATATATTCATTAATTGAAGATAAAAAGAAACTTGAAAGTAAACTTGAAAATAAAATTAATGATCTTATTGAATTTGCTACCCAACTTAGAAATGTAGGATTAATAGTTCCTTATGAAAGCTTAGTAGAACCTAACAGCTTAATTATTGGAAAAACTTTAGGTGAACTTAATTTCTGGAATAATACAGGTGCTACAATAATTGGAGTTAAGAGAGAAGGTAAATTATATCTGTCACCAGGACCTTATCTCGCTATAAAAAATGGAGATATTATTGTTTATGTAGGTGAAAGCGAAGTAATTGAAAATGTAAATAACTATATAACTTCACAAGTAAAATAGAAATTAATAAAGGGCTGTTACACTAATTATTTAGTGCAATAGCCCACTTTTTTATTAAATTCATATAAAATAAACTATGCTAATTCAATTTTGTTATAATTCTTTTTACCTCTTTTTATTAAGGCAGAACCATCTTTAAAGTCTTCTTCCGTTAATGCTCTAGCTACCTCAGCAACCTTTTCGCCATTAATTGATAAACCACCTTGTTGGATTAATCTTCTACCTTCTGACTTAGATGGAACTATCTTATTGTTAGCTAAAACATCAAGAAGTGAAGTTCCTAGTACATCTCTTGATACAGTAACTGTTGGAACATTACTCATATCTGCTCCACCAGAGAATAAAGCATTAGCTGCATCTTGAGCTTTTTTAGCTTCTTCTTCTCCATGAACTAACTTAGTTACTTCATATGCAAGAACCTTCTTAGCTTCATTTATTTGAGCCCCTTCAAGTGAACCAAGCCTTCTTACTTCATCCATTGGTAAGAATGTTAATAATGCTAAACACTTTTCTACATCTGCATCGTCAACATTTCTCCAGTATTGGTAAAAATCAAATGGTGATGTTTTTTCTGCATCTAACCATAAAGCTCCCCCTACTGTTTTTCCCATTTTTTGACCTTGGCTATTAGTTAGTAAAGTACAAGTCATTGCAAAAGCTTCCCCTTGTGCCTTTCTTCTAACTAACTCAACACCAGCAATCATATTAGACCATTGATCGTCTCCACCTAATTGCATTTTACATCCATATTTTTGATTTAATACGTAAAAATCATATCCTTGCATTAGCATATAGTTAAATTCTAAAAAAGATAATCCCTTTTCTAATCTTTGTTTAAAGCATTCTGCTGATAACATTCTATTTACAGAGAAATGAGTACCTACATCTCTTAAGAAATCAACATAGTTAAGATTTAATAACCAATCTCCGTTATTTACTAATATAGCTTTATCATCTGAGAAGTCTATAAATCTTTCCATTTGCTTCTTAATAGAATCAACATTATGTTGTATTTGATCTTTTGTAAGCATCTTTCTCATATCAGTTTTACCACTTGGGTCTCCTACCATAGCAGTTCCACCACCAAGTAAAGCAATTGGTCTATGTCCAGCTCTTTGCATGTGAGCCATAAACATTAACGCTATAAAGTGACCAACATGTAAACTATCAGCTGTTGGATCAAATCCTATATAAAAAGTTATTTTCTCCTTTTCTAGCAACTCTCTTGTTTCCGCTTCATGAGTAAATTGCTTTATGTATCCACGATCCAATAACTCATCTAATACATTAGACATTTTTTTACCTCCTAATACAATTCCATTTTTGAATATATATTTATTAGTATAACCTTAATGACCTCTTTTATCAAGAAAGAAAAAGAGAGGGCTTCCCCCTCTCTTTTATACCTAATCTATATAAAACGTAATTGTTTTCATTCTAAGCGACGTATTCTTTAATAAACTCCGGTATCTCTTCCTCTGCATAATTAATATTCATATACACATTAAAATTGTATTTATTTGATAAATCATATATTTTTTTAAATAAATAAGCTGTATCCTTTATACCACATGAAACAATGTTTAAAACACCATCAATATAGATATTTTCTATATCATAGTTTTCTGAAATAATCCCACAAATCAAACCATAGAAACTTTCACAATCCATTATGCCAAATTCCCCTGTTGATATAAACCTAATCCTTCTGTCCACCTGCCTAATGTAACTGGAATCATCATCAATATAAACTGAATCCCCCTTAGATCTTAATAGTTGGCCATTTGCTAAATCAATTAGCTTCTTAGTTTTTCCTGAGCCTCTCTTGTTACAAAATACTTGAATCATTAGGACCACTCCTTATTTATTTTTTTACGATATAAATCGTTAGACTAATTATATAATATTCAGAATATTTTTACAATTTAAATTAAAAAATATCCTTTTTTTCTAATACATTAAATACTATCCTAATTCCCTAATTTATAACCACCTCTATACAGTTATTGATCTCTAAATAATCACTTGATATACGGCTACCTTTTCACCTATTCTATTTTACCTTATACACGGTAATATTCACCAATATAAATTATACCTGCATTTTCTATCAGGAAACTTTTACTACCCTTACTAATATATATTCCCATTTTTCAAAAATATTTATCATTTAAATTCATATTTAAAAATCTATTTTACTTATATAAACAATAAAAGCACCCCTATAAATTAAGAGTGCTTTTTTCTACTTCAAAAAATCTGATATCAATACCATATTTTTTCCCATTGCTTTGCTTCTATATAAAAACTTATCTGCTACTTTTATTACTTCACTTATATCTTTTCCATCCTTAGGATAATATCCTATTCCAAAACTTGCTGTAATACTTCTTGCTATATTGTCTTTTATAACATTATTATTTTCAACACACTCTCTGATGGCCTCTATTCTATTATAAACATCCATTACACTTAAGACGTTATTAATATATATTATAATCTCCTCACCACCATAACGTGCTATTATATCATCAGGTTCTAACATATTTTTTATAACTTCAGTTGTTCTAATTAATATTTCATCTCCAAATTGATGCCCATATGTGTCGTTAAACTTTTTAAAGTTATCTAAGTCAACCATTACTATTGCATATTCTTTATCTGGATTTTCTTTATTATGCTTTTCTGCAACTTGAAAGAAATATTTCCTGTTATACACACCAAGTAATGGATCCATTTTTGCAGTCTGCTGTAACTCCCTATAAAGCATAGAATTTTCTATTGCAACAGCAATTTGATTTGCTATTGATCTTAAAAACTTTTCATGCTCTAAATCTAAGAAATTATAAACGCTATGTTCTACAACTATGAAACCTATAAATTTATCCCTAATTTTAATAGGCATCCCCATTGCTGATCGTATTTCCAAATCATATTCACTATAAACTCTTAGTGCTTCTTTAGAATTTATAAGATAACTCTTTCCTATCCTTATGTAATTATATTCATCATTGCTCCAACAAATATCCTTTTCTTTTATATTAGTAGCTTTAACCACTAATTCACCGTTCTCCTCTAGTAAAATTGTTGATTTAGAAACTCCCAATAAGCCAAGAATCATATCATTTATCATAGCAATTAAATTTTCATCACTTAAAAATGAATTTATATACTTACTTATTTCAACAATATTTGTTAAAGCATTCATATCTTTTTCTAACTTCATATTTCTATTAGATAGTTTTTGCATTTGCAGTTCAACAAAACTTTGATATGTTTCATATTCTTTCTTTAACTTCTCATATCTTTCTTTATATTCTCCCATTTTAACACCCCACCTAATATGGATTGAACTATAATATAATTTAATCACTCCATATACATATATAATACTTTATTTACCATTTATTTTCAATAACATCTAATTTTTTATTAAAATTTATTTTAATTATATGATTTTTATAAACTATCTCTAACCAAACTACTTCCATCTATTACCAGGTCAATATTTAATTTTAATTCTGTGGAACCTAATATATCCTCAACACTATTTACAGGATAATATTCCTCTACCAACCTTCTAACTCCTAATATATCTATTCCTTTTTCCTTATAATTTTTAAAGAAATCATTTAAATATATCTTTATTTTTTCTTCTTCATCAACTTTTAAAGTTTCTAAAGCCTCATCATCAACAATCAAGCTTCCTTGTATTTCACCTATAGATACCTTTAAATTTATATTCTTTTCTAATATTACTTTATCCCCATCTATTCTTACCTTTGTATTAAGATTATCTTCTAATATATCTAGTGTAACAAACTTATCTTTTTCATCTGGATTAGGAATTTCTAAAGTCCCATCATTTACTCTCCTAGTTAAAAGATTATAACTTACTACATCCTTTTGTTCCAATCTATCTATCATATGGTTATCTTTCATTATAACTCCACCATTTAACTCTATCTTCTTATCTAAAGCATCCTCATTTATAATAAAAGCCCCCATATAACTTATATTACTTGCTACTAAACTTTTTGTTATATAATCATTAACATTTGCACTAATTACTTTTGCATTATTTCTATTTTTCTCTACTAGTTGATCTAAATATAATCCAAGATATTCTTCATCATTACTAGTAACATCTAGTAATGTATCTACATCTCCAAAATACGTAAACATATATGGTTTAAACCCAAACTCTTGATCATTATTAATTAAGTCAATATACTTTTTTACACCCTTTCTTGCTGCTTGTTCTGTAAATATGTAAGCTCTTACTTGACTAAAGTTTATTCTGTTACTTGATTTTACGTTCATTTCCCTAATAGCTTCCAATGAAGTTTTACCTGTTCCCTTAAAAATAACTCTTCTACCTCTATCTGAACTTTCATTGGCATTTCTATATGGTCTTACACAGTCTATGTACAAAATCACATTATCATATTCATCTCTATCAAATATTATTGATGTTGCAAATGTAATTTTATTTATTTCTCTATAGTTAAAACAACCTATAAATAAAATTGAAAAGATAATAATAGATAAAATGCTAGCTAGTTTTCTTTTCATTATTATCTTCCCCTCCCTTTTCTACTACATGTTGTGATATATGCCTTAAATCCCCTCTAAATATAATATCTTTAAACTTATATGTTTCTACGCTACCAAGAGGGAACAAATAAGAATATCCTCCAGTATCTAAATCTGCTAATTTTGCAATTAAAACTAAAGCCACTATAAAGAATCCTGGCAATCCAAACATAGAACTTACCACAGTTATAATAAGAGACCATATGGACATAGCTCCATATAACTTAGGTGTTAAGAAATAACTTAATGTGCTAATTGCTACAACAATTATTGTTATTCTTGATGCTATACCTGCACCAACTACAGCATCACCTAATATTAAACCTGCAACTATACTCATTGCTCCACCAATTGGCTGCGGAAGCCTTAATCCTGCTTCCTTTATTAATTGAAAGGCCACCATCATGATTAATACCTCTACTATTGTAGGTAATGGAACTCCTGCTCTAGAAACAGCCAACCTAAATACAAATAAGGACGGTATTAATGCAAAATGGTGAGTTAATATTGCAACATACAAACCAGGCATAAATGTAGCTAAGAAAAATGCAATCCACCTAATTACTCTTGTGAAATTCACAAAATACTTATTTAAGTAGTAATCGTCTGGTGCTTGAAAATTTTCCAAAAAGAAATATGGTACAGTTATAACAAAGGGGGTCCCATCAACTAATATGGCAACTCTTCCTTCTAACATCTTAGCTGCTACTTCATCTGGCTTTTCAGTATATCCTACTGTATCAAATACACTTTTCTTCTTTCTAAGGGCATCTTCAATATAATTAGTATCTAATATAAATTTTAAATCTAATTTATTTACTATCTCTTTTACATGGTGAATTAAATAATCTGGTGCAATTCCTTTTATATAAGAAATACAGACAACAGTTTGACTCCTATTACCGACATATATAGGTTCAAACTTTAAATCAGAGTTCTTTATTTTTCTTCTAATTAAAGAAACATTATCTACAAATAACTCTGTGAACCCTTCTCTTGGCCCTTTAACTACTGATTCTGTAACTGGTATACCAACACCTCTTCTTACAAAACCTTTAACTTCACAATAAATTATTTTTTCATGGTCATTAAATAATAAAACTACGTCTCCTGATAACACATGAAGAATTGCATCTTCAACATCCTTTGCGTAGTTTGCAATATTTATCCCTAAAACATTAGGAATTACATCTTCCACACTCCAACATTTATAATCCTTCTTGCCTAAAGGCGTAACAATATACTCACTTATAAATTGAACACTACATAAGTCATCTATAAAGACTAAAGTGCACAATCCTAATGAAGTCATGATCTCCCTATATTTTACGTCAAATGCACCCTCAAATCTCTTTTTAACATATTCTACATCTTTTTTCATAAGCATCACCCAAAGATATTATTCCTCTATGAAGGTTTAATATTCCCTTTTTTGTTAATACTAATGTTGAATTAAAAGGAGGCAGTATTAATTATGGATAAATTATCAAGTAAACATTTTATGTTTTTTATATTAGGATGTAGCATGATAGCCCTTAGAAGCTATAGTTCTATATTTGTCCGATTAGGGGGAAGAGATACTTGGATTCTTGCTTTTTTTGCTTCAATAATTTTTATAATTATTACAATGTATCTTTTAAATATTTGCATTAAATCTCAAACATTTAATATAAAAGATATTTTCTTTTCATCATCCAATTGGTTAGGCCAAATATATATGTTTATATTTGCAGTAGGTTTATTTTCATGTGCTGTTGAATCTGCTTCTGTAGAGGCAAGTTCTATACACACTAATTTCTTTCTTTCTACGCCTAACTGGTATTGCTTATTGTTTTTGATAATTCCTGCAGCATATATATTAACAAAGCAAATGAACACAATTCTAATATTAGTAATTATTACTGTAACACTTACATTAGTTGGGGATGTCGCTTTATTAGCATTAGTAAGTAAATATCTAGATTTTAATTATTTACTTCCAATATTAGGAGAAGGTATGACTAAAGGAAATTGGATATGTATATTTTTAGTTCTTGGTTCACTTTCTTCAGTAGCTATCTCTTTTCCTTTCTTAAAATTCTTAACAAAGGAAAAAGGGTTAAAAACAGATGTTTCTCTTTCTTTAATTATTTGTGTTTCTCTAGTTATAAGCTCACTTATTTCTATAATTACTTTCTTTGGTCCTGCAAGAGCAGGAAATATATTCTACCCAGAATATGTTGAAGCTCAAAGGGTACAAATTGCACACTTTTTAGAATTTGGTGAAATATTTTATATATTTAGAAGCGTATGCATGTGGTTTATAAAATACCTATTATCTTCTTATGGAATCCTATTACTATATGAAGATAAAATAAAAAATAAAAAAATATTTATAGGCATATTCAGTGTTCTTGTTTTTATATGTTCATGGTACTTAACAGAAGGTCAGTACTTTCTTTTTTATTCACTGAAATTATTGCAAGGATTTTTGCTTATACCATTTAGCATAATCCCTGTAATAGCCTTTACTACCCATTACTTTAAACACAAAAAATCTGTTAAAATATACAAATAGTTTGTTGAATTTAATTCCAATTATGGTATAATAAATATAATAAAAATAAGTAGGTATTTTTCTATCTGATACTAAGACTTCCCTTCAAAATTCAAGAGAGGTATTATTATCAAGTCAAATAATCCTATGAATTTTAAGGAGGTTTATCAATGGAAGATAAGAAGATTATATGTAAAGATTGTGGAAAGGAATTCGTATTTACTGTAGGTGAACAAGAATTCTTTAAAGAAAAAGGATTTGAAAATGATCCTGTAAGATGCCCTGATTGCAGAAGAGCAAGAAAAGCTCAAAAAATGAATTCTAGAAGATAATTTAATATGTTTATTTTGCTCTAGTCAATATTGACTAGAGCTTTTTTATATATTCTAATTAAATATTCTTTTCTTTATAGGTATTAATATCAAGCTTAAAGGCATAGCTAATACTATTCCAACAGAAACTTGAACAATATTAGTACCTATATCTTTAGCTGCTAATACCAGCCCCTGAATTAATCCTACATTACCTGTTAAAAAAGCAGCTATAATAGTTCCTGCTAAAAAGTAGGCTATTACCATAAATATACCACCTATAGAAAAGGCAATAACTTCATCTTTTTTTATTACTTTATGCTCTTCCCCATTGTCTAACTTTTCAAGAATAGCTCCAGCTATATATGCCATTCCCCATTTAATAACAAATGTAAATGGTGCCCATACATAGTAGCCTGATGTAATATCAACTAAAGCCATACCTATAGCACTTGAAAAAGCCCCTCTTTTTTTACCAAGTACTACAACTGATAAAAACACCATACAATCCCCAAGATGCACATAACCACCTACAGTAGGTATCTTTATAATCATAGTTGCTATAAATACAAATGCAATCATTAAAGCTGTAAGAATTAAATCCCTAGTTTTACTATTAATATTATACATATATCTAACCCCCTTAACTTATTTATATAAAGCATTATATTTTTAACAAACATCTTTTGCAAATATACCGATACAATGTTTATGTATCTTTTTTAAGATTATGCACATAATAATATTAATACATGTAAGGAGGGATATTTATGAAGGTAGCTAAATGGCTACTGGGATTAATAATTTTTCTAGCTCTATCATTTCTTATACTAGAGTATGGAGAAGTTTCAATTAATCTAATAATCATAATTGCATTTGGTGTTTTTATACTATCTCTCATCCAAAATAGAAGAAAAGAAAAAAAGCACTATCAATAGTCAACTATTAAAGTTGACTTTTTATTTTATACTAAATTCTGATTAATTGACAGTTATATTGGTAAATCCTATAATATAGTTATTACATTTAAGTTTAGAAAGGGGTGTTTCTATTGTCAGAAAACCTTAACAAAAAAATAATCTTTAGCGGCATTCAGCCATCTGGCGACTTAACTTTAGGCAACTATCTTGGAGCATTAAAAAACTGGGTTAAGCTACAAGACGAATACGATTGTTATTTCTGTGTTGTAGATATGCACGCAATAACGGTTAGACAAACTCCTGCTGATTTAAGAAGAAGAACTTTAGAACTTTTATCAATATATATCGCTGCTGGAATAGATCCAGAAAAAAATACATTGTTTATCCAATCACATGTTCCAGCACATGCTGAATGTTGTTGGTTATTAACATGTAACACTTATATGGGTGAATTAAGTAGAATGACTCAATATAAGGATAAATCTCAAAAGATGGGTTCATCTATTGGTGCAGGGTTATTTACTTATCCAGCACTAATGGCAGCTGATATTCTTCTATATAATACTGATTTAGTACCTGTAGGTAAAGATCAAACTCAACACTTAGAGCTAACTAGAGACTTAGCTGAAAGGTTTAACAATACCTACAGTCCTACATTTAAAATACCAGAAGGGTATATACCTAAGGCTGGAGCTAAAATTATGGACTTACAAGAACCTAATAAAAAAATGTCTAAGTCATCAGACAATCCAAACTCATTTATTTTAATTATGGATTCTCCTGACATAATACGAAAAAAGATTAGCAGAGCAGTTACTGATAGTATAGGAATTATAAACTATACAGATGAACAACCAGGAGTTAAAAACCTATTAAATATATTATCAGCTATTAAAGGTATCTCACCTGAAGATTTAGTTAAATCATATGAAGGAAAAGGATATGCTGATTTAAAGAAAGATGTTGCTGAAGCTATTATAGGAGAACTATCTCCAATCCAAGAAAAAGTAAAAGAGCTTTTATCTAATAAAAAGTATCTTGAAGAAGTTTATCAAAATGGTGCTCAAAAAGCATCTTATGTTGCAAATAAAACTTTAAGAAAAATGCAAAAGAAAGTTGGATTCATACAAAAATAAAGGAAGGTTTTCACCTTCCTTTTTTATTCCCAATCTCTACTTTTTAAGTAATCTAAAAATCTATCTCTTAATTCATCTTTCTTAAGAGCAAATTCAATTGTTGCTTGTAAGAATCCAAGCTTATCTCCTACATCATATCTTCTTCCTTCAAAATTATATGCATACATAGCTTCTTGGCTAATTAAAGTCTTAAGGGCATCTGTTAATTGGATTTCTCCGCCCTTTCCAGGCTCTGTATTCTCAAGAATTTCAAATATTTGAGGAGTAATTATATATCTACCTAAGATAGCAACATTACTTGGTGCTTCATCTACTGATGGCTTCTCTACTAAGTCTTTAACCTTATATACTCTATCTTCTATATGAATACCATCTACTATACCATACTTATTAGTTTCACTTTCTGGAACTGTTTGAACTCCTAATATGGTAGTTTTATACTCTGAGTAACAGTCTATTAATTGCTTTAAACATGGTACTTCACTATCAACAACATCATCACCTAATAGGACTGCAAATGGTTCATTACCAACGAATGTCTTTGCACAATGAATAGCATGACCTAATCCTTTTGGTTCCTTTTGTCTTATATAATGAATATCAACCATATCTGATATATCTCTTACTAACTCAAGTAATTCTGACTTTCCTGCTTTCTCTAACTCCATTTCAAGTTCTACTGACTTATCAAAATGGTCTTCTATGCACTTCTTATTTCTTCCTGTAATTATAAGTATCTCTTCTATTCCTGATGCAATAGCTTCTTCTATAATATATTGTATTGTTGGTTTATCAACTATTGGTAACATTTCCTTTGGCTGTGCCTTTGTAGCTGGTAAAAATCTTGTTCCTAATCCCGCAGCTGGTATTATTGCCTTTTTAACTTTCATAATACTTCCCCTTCCTTCTTTTACATACAATTATATTCTATCATATTTAAATAATTATGTTAACAAAATATAATCAAACAAATAACTATATATATTTTTACATTTTAATAAAAACATATTATTTTTAATATTAATTTCTCAGTTTTTTGTATTATATTGTATCTTTTTGTTGATACTCATAAAATTAAATGGTACTATTGTTAATAGTACAGTCATTGTTGAAGGAGGACTTAAGATGAATAATAAAAATAAAGATATATTGATTATAGGTTTTGCACTATTTGCTATGTTCTTTGGTGCTGGAAATTTAATTTTCCCTCCATACTTAGGACACGCTATAGGAAGTGAATATATAATTGGAATGCTAGGATTTATAATAACAGGGGTAGGATTACCACTATTAGCTATATTATCCTGTTTAAAAGGGGATGGAACCTTTGAAACAATAGCATCTAAAATAGGACCTAAATTTTCAATTATTTTTGCTTCAATTTTATTTATTGCAATAGGACCTATGCTAGGTATTCCTAGAACTGCAGCAACAACCTTTGAAATAACTATACAACCATTATTTCCATCATTCTCACCAATTTTATTTATGATTATATACTTTGCTTTTAATCTGATTTTTGTTTTAAACAAATCTTCAGTTATAGATACAATTGGTAAATATTTAACTCCAACATTAATAGTAATACTTTCTTTTGTAATTATTAAAGGTATCATAGTTCCTCTTGGTGAAATCAGCACTACTGGTGCTGCATCTGTTCTATCAAATTCACTAATTGAAGGATACCAAACTATGGATGCTTTAGCTGCATTACTTTTTGCAGCAGTAATAACTAATAGTTTAAAAGAAAAAGGTTATAATAAAGATCAAATGGTTCCTATGGCTTTAAGAGCTAGTATAATAGCTGCTTTAGGTTTAGCATTTGTTTATGGTGGACTAACTATACTTGGTGCGCAAACAACTACACTTGTATCTACAGATATTTCAAAAACTTCATTACTACTTTTTATAGCTCATGGAGTATTGGGCAATATAGGAAGAACAATAATTGCAATAGCTATGAGTCTTGCTTGTTTAACAACATCTATTGGTTTACTAACAGCTGGATCAAGCTTCTTTGAAAAAGTATCAAAAGGAAAACTTCCATACAAAGTTAATGCAGTAGTAATATCTCTAATAAGTATAGTAATTGGCGCACTAGGTGTTGATAATATTATAAAAATATCTGGCCCTATTCTTAACATACTATATCCTGTGGCAATAACATTAATTGTTACAACATTATTGAATAAGTATCTTACAAATATTAAAGCTATAAGGCTTGGAATTTATACTTCTCTTATTTTTGGTATTTTAGCTGAAATAAAAGTTTTTGATTTAGGTTTCATTCCATTAGCTAGTTTAGGATTTGCTTGGTTAATTCCAACAATAGTTGCTATATTAATTGGATCTATCACTATAAAAAAGGAAATGAAATAGTCATTTCATTTCCTTCCAGTTTGTTGAAAAACCCCCTGTTAAAAACAGAGGGTTTTTCTTGCATAATTGTAGCCATAAATTAATGAAAAATTGTATAAGTATTTTTCTAAATAACATAAAAAATCAATATCGATTTCTTTAAATCTAGAAAATAGCTTAGTAGCTATCTTTTTCATGTTCTGAACAGCTGCTGTTAGCAAGCATTATTCTCGAACATTTTCATTTCCGCGCATACGCGCATAGCGAAGCCCATGGAGATTCTTGGAATCCGCAAAGCTTTGCTCAACTGTTTCTTTTCTTCTTTTATATATATTTTTACCTTTTTCTGTTTTTAAAAAGCTTTTATTATCATCTTTATGGTCTTCCCATACATGACGCCTAACTATTTTATATTTACTTTTTTTCGTTAATACACTTATCTTTTACTGGGCAATTAGCGCATATTTCTTCAAAACACCTATATTCTCTATATCCTTCACGAGTCGTAGTTTTATATATAAGAGCAAAATTATTAGGACAAATATAGATATCTTTATCAAAATCATATATAAACTTCTTTTTAGTAAACATTCCTTTTTTATGAGGCGATCATCTATATGCAACTACAGGGAGTAAATCTCTATCAACAAGTCCTTTAAAAATAGCATTAGTAGAATATCCTAGGAACCACCTATATGCTAAATTAACTTCAATATCTTTTACTAGCTGCCTTTCGGAGCGAATGCCAAATAAATACCCTATAAAAAGCATTTTAAACAAAACAATTGTATCTACACCTGGTCGACCATTTGTATGACAATACAAATCATAAGTTAGATCTTTTACAAATGAAAAATCTATATATCTATCAATTTTCCTTAAAATATGGTCTTGTGGAACTAATTGCTCTAGCATAACTATTTCCATAGAATTTTGAACTTTTTCTCTCTCGTGAATCATAATTTTCTCCTAAAATCTTAAATTATAACTTTGAGATTCTATCATAACTTTAAATAAAAATAAAGACTGCTGACACTTTGTCAGCAGTCTGAAGGAAATGAAATAATTATTTCATTTCCTTTCTATCTTATCTATATTAGGGATAATATTATTAATGATATTATTATATTGATCTATATTATCAATTTCTCCCCAGCTTATATTATCTATTTTTATATATCCTACATTATAACTTCTAGCCACATCTAATAATGTATGTTCATAATTAATATATGGATTCTCATTATGTTTAAACTCCGCTAACATTAATTTAAAAAGTTTTAATGATATTTTAGTAATTCCTACTACTTCACCATTTATTTTATTAAATTGGTGTATATCTTTTCCCATTTTAAATAAATACCCATCTTTTATTTCTACGAAAGTTTCATCTCCTGAACCACTTTTATTAGTAATTAAAATACAATCTCTCTCTTTGGAGTTTAATAATTCACAAATAGCCTTCTCTTGAAAAACCAAATCACTCTCAATTAAAAGGAAATCACCTTTTATCGACTTTTCTGCTATAGCCATAGAACTCATAGTTCCTGTATTATTATAATTAGTATTTATAACTAACTCTACTCTTTCATACTTTGATACGATTTCTTTAAACATATCATGCTTATATCCAGCTACAATAACTATTTTTTCCACGCCATTTTTTTTTAGCAATTTAATGGTTCTTTCAATTAACTTCTCTCTCTTAATCTCTAAAAATGCAATTGGAATATCAAAATCTTCTCTTTTACCTGCTGCAAGTATTACAGCTTCCTTAATATATACCTCTTTCTCTTCATGTATTTGTATCCTAATAGATTTAGCTCTTTGAATATTCTCTTTTAAAACTTTTATTCCTTTAGATGTAACCTTATATTCGATAGAGTTTTTATTATCTATCTTATTTATAAATCCTTCTGTAGATAACTTTTTTATTATAGAGTTAACTTTTCCTAATGATACGCCAACTTCTTTTGACATTTTTCTTTGGCTTATATTAGAATATTCATTTAGTGTTTTTAAGATTTTAAATTCTGGCTCTAACATCTTTATCCTACCTTCAAAAAAGTTGATTCACTTTATGAATCAACTTTATTTTACATTTATTTATTTCCATATTCAACTATACACTTAATTTTTTATTTTTTCTTAATCTACCACTCAGTTTATCAAATATAACCCTAAATACTATATTGGTAATAATTATCATAACGGCCACAGCTGATGCAGCTGCCATTTCCCCTATATCAGCTTTATTTATCATAGATATAGTAGCTAATCTAGTTGTAGGGAAATATAAGAATACAACTGCGGAAACAGTCATCATAGAATTAACAAAATAATATGAGAAGCTTTCTAAGATAGCTGGTAAACTTAATGGAATAATAACTCTTCTTATTACTCCATACCAAGGTACTCCCATCATCTCTGAAGCATTTTCATATTCTTTATCTATTTTCTTCATTTCATTTGTCATAGTCAAAAAAGGTGTTGCAAAAAAATGTATAATATTTGCTAGTATAAGTATAGCAAAAGTACCATATAAAAATCCTAATGGATTTCCTTGCTTATTAAAGAAAAACATAAATGCAATTCCAATAGTCAAGCCTGGTATAGCATTCGGTAAAATTCCCATAAAATAAACAACTCTTTTAGCAAATTTCAAAGAACTACTTCTCTCACATAAATATGCTGCTATAAAGCATATCATTGTACCAAATATAGCAGATAAAAATGCTACAAATATACTATTACCAAAAATCTTAAAACCACTCGTACCCATAACATCAAAACTGAACCACTTTCTTGTTATTGATAAATCATACGGCCAATTGGTTACAACCGCAGATAAAACTATAGTTGCAAAGAGAATCAATATTATTGATCCAATTATTATATTTACAATTCCAATAGATATATCTCTACTTTTATTATCATGAATTACATATTTTGTAGCTTTTGAGTCAACTTCTACTTTATTTTTATTAGTAATTATAAAATCTACTATAAATGCTATAATTGCAGGTATAATTAGAATTACTCCAACAACTGATCCCATCTCCAAATCTTGTTGCCCAAGCATCTTCTTATATACTTCAGTAGCTAATACGTTATAATTTCCTCCAATTATTTTTGGTGCTCCGAAATCAGTAAATGTCATAGTAAATGCCGAAAAAAATGCTGTTATTAAGGCAAACTTTATACTTGGTACAGTAATAGTTAAAAACTTCCTTATTACAGATGTACCCATTACTTCGGCTGCTTCATATAGTCTGTTGTCAGTATTTTTAAGAGCTAAAGAAAACATTAAATATACTGGCGGAAATACATATATTGCTTCTGATATAGTAATTCCCCAGAATCCATAGATCTCAAGATTTATATTAAACAAATTTGTTAATATACCTTTATTACCAAAAAGGTATATTAATGAAATCCCGTGAGTCATTGTAGGCGCAAATAATGGTAATAACGCTAACCAATGTAATAATCCTTTAAACTTTATATTTGTTCTATTTATTCCATAAGCATATATAAAAGCAAGAATTATAGATATTACTGTTGATATACATGAAACCTTCAAGCTATTTCTTAATATAATCCTAAATCCCCGCGTACTCAAATAATCAGTAAAATTTTGAATTCCTATAAACATTCCATCTACATTCTGAAATGCTTTTGTGAAAAGAGTTATTATCGGAACAACTAAAAATGTAATCAAAAAGATAACAACTAATATGCCTAATACTTTCTGACTTTTATCTTTATGCATACTTATATACTCCCGTAACAGAATTTAACTTAACATATATAGGTCTTTTCACCTTTATATTTAGACTATTTTTTTCTTTCCAAGACATATCTATAAATACATCTATATTTTCTAAACAGACTAATACCCTATAAACATTTCCTCTAAACTCTATATCTTTTACTATTCCTTCCTTATATCCCAATATAAACTCATTACTAAATTCAACACATTCTGGTCTTATATATGATACTTTTCCATTTTCTTGATCAACAAAGTTTATTTTTCCTATAAAATCAGCTGTGAAATCATTTATAGGTCTGTAATATATTTCCTCAGGAGTCCCTTCTTGCATTACTTCTCCATTATTAAAAACAATAATCTTATCTCCCATTGTTAATGCTTCCTCTTGGTCATGAGTAACCATAATTGTAGTTATATTAAGAGCCTTTTGAATCCTTTTAATCTCTCCCCTTAGATTCTCTCTTACTTTCGCATCTAGGGCTGAAAGTGGTTCATCAAGTAATAGGATATCTGGTTTAAGTACTATTGCTCTAGCCAAAGCCACTCTTTGTTGTTGGCCTCCGGAAATCTCTGAAGGATATTTATCCTTATGGCTTGATAATCCTATTAATTTTAACATCTCATCTACTTTTTCATTGATTTCTTTTTTGCTAATCTTTTTATTAACTAATCCGTATGCTATATTTTCTCCTATTGTCAAATTAGGAAACAAAGCATAATTTTGAAACACTATTCCTATGTTTCTTTTAGAGGGTTCTAATTTGCTTATATTCTTCCCATTCAAATCTATTTCTCCAAAATCATTTTTTTCTAAACCGGCTATGATTCTTAAAAGTGTTGTTTTACCACATCCACTAGGTCCTAGAAAACAAACAAGTTCCCCTTTTTCTATATCTATATTTATATTCTTTAATACTTCAGTTTTCTTAAAGCTCTTCTTTATGCCATTAATACGTAAATAACTCATTCTATTCACCTACTCCATACTTCTTATCCCAATCGTTTGCAATTGATTTTCTATTATCTGATTGCCAGATCAAATCATTTTCTATCATATTATTAACAGACTTCACAAACTCTGGTCTAATAAATTCTTTACTTTTAGATGTTACTAAACTTCTATTTTTAGAGTATAATGCCATTGCTTCTTCTGATAATGACCATTCATAGAATTTCTTTGCACCATCTTTTACATAATCCTTATTGATAAGTGCACTAATCTCTACATCCCATCCAGAACCTTCCTTAGGATATATAGTTTTTATATTTTCATTATCTTTTTCCATTTGTATAGATAAAAAGTCCATTCCTATACCAATCATATATTCCCCTTGAGCAGTTTGCTTTGTTGGAGAACTTCCAGAATGAGAATATTGCCCTATATTTTCATTCAATTTACTTAAATAATTTTCATATTCATCTTCACCAAATATTTGATATAACGAAGATAATATTGATAAACCTGTACCTGAACTTGTAGGGTTTGGCATTATTATTTTGCCCTTATACTCTGGTTTTAATAAATCTTCATAAGATTCAGGAATTGGTAATCCAGCTCTTTCAAGTTCTGTTGTATTTACAGTAAAAGCAACAGTTGCGATACTTATTCCCATCCAATGTGGTATTTCATTAATTTCATCATAATATTTACTATCAATACTATTAATATTTTCTGGAGTATACTCTTTAAATAAATTATACTTATCTAAAAAAAGAACATTACTGGAGTTTATTCCCCACATTACATCACACCTAGGATTATCCTTTTCAACGGTTAACTTTGCAGAAACCACCCCAGTAGAATCTCTAATAATATTAACTGTTACTTCAGGGTATTTTGCATTAAAAGCCTTTATATATTCATTTACATATTCTTCTTCTAATCCAGTATAAACATTAATTACATTGTCATCATTATCTTGAGTACATCCTGTAAACATAATAGCACTCAAAATTATAATTAAAACTGAACACATAAAACTTCTAATTTTCTTGGACATTCTATACTTCCCCTTTTTCTCTTAATCTAGGTAATATATCTCTTTTTACTCTTTCAAGATGTGATTCATCATCTATTTCTGCCCAAATAATATCATCTATTTTCTTATATCCAACTTTTTTATGTTTTGCTGCATCAATAATAGTATTTTCATAATGATATTGTTGTATATCACTTTTATCATATTCTTCTATCATATATTTATATAAAGAATTCGATACTTTAGTTATTCCAACCAATTCACCTGCTATTTCTTTTATATCATCTTTACACTTTGAACATCCTGATAAATTATCATTTTTAACTTCTATATATACCTCATCTCCAGAATTAGTCTTACCACTTAGAAGCATGCAATCTTCTTTTTCACAATTAATAACCTCTTCTAAAGCTCTTGTCTCATATATCAAATCACTTTCTAACAAAATAAAATCTTCTTTTAATACATCTCTAAAAATAGCTAATGATGCCATACTGCCTGTATTACTAAAGTTTTCATTTTTCATTGTAATTATTCTTGAATCAGCTTCAGCTAGCTTATCATAAAATTCATTTAGATGACCTGTTGCTATATAAACTTTCTTTATTCCAGCTTCAAATAACTTTTCTATTGATCTTTGTACTAATCCTTTTCCTTCTATCTCTAGAAATCCTTTAGGAATCATATTATCGGTTACACTTCTTAATCTTGTCCCCATTCCAGCTGCTAATATAACAGCATTTTCTATGTTAGTATTCATAATCTCTCTCCTTTAAAATTAATCCACGTTCATTTTTTGAACTCTCTATTAGTTGAATATTTTTATTATATCATTACTTATTATGACTTTTCAATACATTGCACTAAGATTTGTCCTTTTTAACAATAAAGTGTTTAAATTAAATAAGAGCTAGCTATACTGTAAATGACAACATGAAAATACATTATTATTTAATGGTTATTTATTTTCTTTTGGGATCACTTCATATACATCCTTTGCTCTATATGAAGATCTAACGATTTTAACAATATGAGAATGATGTAAGAGTCTATCAAGGATAGCATCCGAGAATATATCCCCCCATTTACTAAATGGTTGATTAGTTGTTATTATCGTTGAATTATGCTCATATCTTTTAGTTATTAACTGAAAAAATAATTTAGCTCCTAATTGATCAATAGACAAATATCCAATTTCATCTATAATAAGTACTTTATATTTGTTATAATGCTTCAGCCTAGCTTCTAACCTACTTTCATTATAGGCATTTCTTAAATTCCGAATTAAATCATGACAACTAATAAAATAAGTAAGATATCTTTTACTAGCAGCTTCTATTCCGATAGCAGTAGCTAAATGTGTTTTTCCTAAACCTGGAGTTCCATAAAATAATATATTTTCTTTGTTTTCAATAAATCTTAGCGAACATAAATCTTGAATTTGAGCTCTATTTACCGAAGGTTGAAATTTATTATCATATTTCATCAGCCTTTTTACAAAAGGAAAGCCTGCTACACTTATTGGAATTTTAGAAGCCATTTCATTTTTATATTCTATTTTTTTCTGTTAGATTCACTAAGGCATCTAAAAAAAGAAACTTGTTCTTTATCAGCTATACTAAGATAATTAGCAACATAAGAAGACATATTTTCTTTAACAAAATTATTTATTTGATTATCCAAAAGATGCTTGAAATCATCCGATTTTAAAATTTCGTATATATATCCTGATTTATAATTGTATCTATTATTACTGAGTGAGTGACATACAATAAAATCTTTACTATAATAAATACTAATGTTACCATCGCTAGTTGATGTGGCTTTAACAAACTTAGTCCTAGAATATCCTAAAACTATTAGAAAAATCTCTATTTGACTACTTGTAAAATCAAATTGAACTAATAAAAAAATCCATAGTGGATTATTCTGTGTTATGATTTAATCGCCAAACTAAAACATACACAGAGAATAATCACTATGAATTACTCAAATATTAATACACAATTATAAAAAATAAACATTTAAATTTTGAAGAAAATATGTCTATTCAACTTCTCCTTAAAAATAAATTTCTCATATATAAAATAGCTAAAGAACTAATTCGATCAACAAAATACATCTTACTCATCCACATACTTCTTTTTAGAAAAGTACTAATAAGCGTCATAATAAATTGATACGTCGTTTTATCTCAAACTGAAAACATATATATTGTTATTCCTATGATGATATTGCTTTAATAGAAGATTTGGTTAATACTCCTCTAAGAAATATATTAAAATATAAAATTTCCTAATAATTACTTGAGTTACACTTAGAACAATCATATTCAATTTAAGCATCTTCAAATATTTAAATTATAAATATATTTCAGTTTATAAAGGTGTAATATAGAATAGAAAGAATTAATTAATATACTATATATCACACCTCAAATTAAACAAACTATATTTTTCAAATGATAAAGCCTTACTCGAAAATTCAATCTATTTTAATCATCAAAGGCTTCTTCAATAGAAGTTCTTATTTCATAAGGAAATTCATAAACAAATTCTGGCAACTTATCTTCTATTAATTTAGCGTCTTTTTTTAACTTATCTGTAATAGTAAAATTTTGTGTATTCTTAATTGATTTTTCAGGATCAAATAACTTTTTCTTATTTACATGATCCTTAGCTTCCAAGCCAATAAACTCTTCTATCTTTCTTACTGTATCTTCATAATTGTAGACTAGATCTTCAAATCTTAACCTAAAAATACGCTTATCATCTATAAATTTTTCACAGCTTTTCATTCTTCTCCAAAATTCTATAAACTCATTACACTCCTTAGGAAATGGTGCTGACGAATGTATCTTAGGCCACACATAATTAGATAATGCATACATATCCCTAACATCCCTATCTACAATTATTAATCTAAAATCATCATCAAAATAGTTTGGTATTCTATATGCATTATGTGGTAATACAAGATGATCATAAATTATATTCTTGTCTAAATTTTGACCAATCATATCTAAATAACCTTTCACAAACTTTTTAGCCGCTCTATAGAATTCGTCTTCAGACGGAAAAGAAGCAATCATTTTTCTATTTCCAGATATAATATATTGTCTCCCCCATTTATGAATTTTTCTATTTTGAATAATCTTTGCTCCAAGTTGTAATATTACCTTAACTAAAGAGAATCTCACTCCTTTATATTGTCCATACCATTCTCCTTTTATATTAAAGCAATTTAATTCACTTAAAAAATCATCTACCAACGTATCAAATTCTTTCCCATACATTTTCTCATAAGAACCAAACCATCCAAAATTATTTTTAGACAATTTATTCATTTCCTTTTTAAATGATTTTATAGCCTCATCAGTTCTATGAATATCTACTCCATTAATAAGCTTATCTTCTAAATCAAATATTCCATTTGGCGTATAGAACGGTATATGTTCGTATCTTATAAGCCCATTTGTAGTACAGCTGCTATACTCAGATAATAAGTCTATTACAGCTGAAGAACCAGTACCACAATAACTTGTAACCGCAACCTTTTTCATAAAAACATTCCTCCATAAATCTAAGATTTAATATATCTTTTATAAATATCTACCATGTCATTAAATACAACCTTTAAAGAATACTTATCAACAAGTTCTAAACTTTTCTGTCCTAGTGACTTTCTTAAATTAATGTTCTCATAGAGTATATTAATTTTTTCAGCCAATTCATTTTTTTCGTCAATCCCGATTACATATCCATTTAGTTTATCACTTACAAGATCTCTATTGCCTCTCGAATTTGTTACTATAATTGGTAATCCCGTAGCCATTGCTTCCATTATATTACGTGGAAGTCCTTCTCTTCTAGAAGTTGAAATAGCAACATCTGATAACTTTAAAAGTTCATTAACATCATTTCTTTGACCTAACATATAAATATTGTTTTGTAGCCCCAGAGAAGTTATTTTTTCTTTATACTCTTCTTGTAAAATTCCTTCTCCAACCAAAAGTAATTTTATATTTCCTATTTTATATCTTAATTTATCTATTGCATCTATTGCCATGCCTTGATTTTTATTGTAATTTAACTCAGCTACATATATTAATACAAAATCATTATTAGATAGAAAATTCTTCTCTCTTAAAATTTTCTTTTCTTTTTCATTAGAAATAGTATATTTGTCAAGATCAACTCCAACTCCATTAACAAGCTTTATTTCTCCAGATTTAAAATTCTTTTTAACAGCCAAGTTGTAATCTTCCTGATTAATTGTAATCAAACAATCTGTATACTTTGCCAAAAACTTCTCTATTGGATAAAATATCAGCCAATTTATCTTTCCTCCACCATTAAGAAAATGGAACCCATGAGCCGTATATATAACGTTACAGCCATCTTTTCTTGCTTTCTTAGATGCTAGCCTAGTAAGAGCCCCCCCTATTGGTGTATGGCAATGAATTATTTCATATTTATTATCATTAATTATTTGTTTTAGCTTAAAATAAACCTTTAAGTTTTTAAAACTTAAAGGATTACGTTCAAAATTCAAATTATATTTTACGTCCACATATGGAATGCAACTATCACCATTACTAGCTACATGCACTTCATATCCCATATCTTTAAACCATTTAATATATGGAATATGAAAATTAGCAATATGACTATCAACTTTCGCTGTAAAAAGAACCTTTTTCATAAATCATTATTCCTTTCTATTAAATTTAAATCTCATCATAACAATATTTACTATTTCGAAAAAAGCAGAATCTCTTGTAATAAATAAAACACTAATATAAAAAGTTACACATGTAATAATTATTATAGCTATGTTAATAATAAATCTGATATCTATTACATATTGCATATTTAACACTTTTGATAGCACTCCACTTATAAAAAAGAACATAAAAGAAGTTAACAAATACTTAACCGTATATTTATTCATAACATGAATTCTTTTATTTATATTTTTCCTTATACATTTATTCATTAATATTATTAATAAAACTTCTGAAATAAATGTTGTTATTATTAATAACTCCGGACTTAATAAATTTAAAATTACAAGCAAACTATTTAATATTAAATTAGTAATCCCACCAATAAAATATAATTTTGCTAATCGTTTCTCTTCACCATGTACAAAAATCACTTGATTAGCTAAAGTTAAATCACACATTCCCATAATATATCTTAAAGAAAATAAGCTTAGTGTTAGTCCGGCTCCTATATACTCTTCTCCTGCATATAACAACATTATTTCCTTACCAAGTACGCTTATTCCAATACACATTGGAATACCAATCATAAAAAAAATACGCGATGATGAATAAAGCAACTTTATATACTCTTCATCATCTTTTTCAGATAAATATCTCGATAATCTTGGTATTGTAACAATAACTAAAGACGAAATAACATTTATTACAAGTCCAGTAATAGCTTGAGAAAAAGTATAATATGTAACATAAATACCTTTAGAAAAAATGCTAAGATATAATTTATCTAAGTATGTATAAAACATACTTGCATTCGCTAAAAGTAGCATAATACATAAAGGTTTTATTAGAATTTTTAATTCACCAATATTTATCTTTTCAAAAGACACATGTTTCTTTATATGAAAATAACTTAATATATTATTTAGCAATACTACTATTGATGTTATCATAGCATAAGATACTATATCATCACTTTTTCTTATAAAAATAAAAATGCTAAATACATTAAACAATCTAACAATCATTGTTTTGAATAAAATGAATCCATAGCTTTCAAAAGCTTCATTCATCCACTCAACCATAAAAATATTAGCTATAATTTGAATAGAAAGAACAATATAAATTAAGTTGTTAACTTTATTAGGTTTAAATAAAACAAAAAGTAAATATATAAAAAATACAATAATAGTACTAATGCATCCCATAATAAATAATTGGGTAAAAATTTTTCTTGTCTTTTCCTTATCATTCTTATTCTGGCTAATTATACGAATTCCATAATTATATATTCCAAATGATGCAAATGGTAAAAACCAAGATAAAATTGAAAACGCTTTATTGTACTCTCCAAATAAATTACTATCCAATACCCTGGCTACATATGGCCCTGTAACTAATGGTAATACTATATTAAGAATATTTAATGCCATTTTTGCCATGGCATTTTTCTTTACAGATGTGGCCATTATTTTTCACCTCTTAATTTCTTATAAATTTTTACACTACAAAAAAATAATTCTTTAAAATTGTAAAACAAATTCCACTCTAATTCTTTATATTTTGATATATACGGTTTTAATTCATTCAATTTAATTTTTTCTGGCATTATATCAAATTCTTTATATAACCTTCTTGCTTTTAAAAATGAAAAACCGCCAATATTTTCAACTATATTTTTTGCAGCAGCTGTTGTAACATTTATATAATCAATATTACATGCCAAAAGCATTTTTTCTTTATCTTCTTTAGATAAATCAGTTCTTTCATCAATTTCATTATATAATATTCTATTTAATTGAGATGCATGTATATATCCTGAATTTATACCACTTCTAGTGGCGGAACCTACCCTTGCAAGACAATTTATATAATTTCCATTTATATACTCAATCTCATTCGCATAACTTAAGCAAGCATTAATAAAATTCATGTCTTCTCCATATCTATAACCTCTTCTAAAATATATATTATTATCTTTTATTAATGAGGTTCTAAACACACACGATCCCATACAAATCCATATTTCCCTATTACATTTTAAAAAAAATGCCTCCTCTCCCCTTAATGGCTTATCTGGGAAAACTCGTGTTTTATTATATTCTCCTGATATATTACCTAATTCATCAATATCTTGATAACCGTATGCACATATATCTAAATTACTATTCGCTTCAAATTTATCTATAACTCTTCTAAAACAATCTAACTCTAAAAAATCATCCCCATCCAAGAAACAAATATACTCTCCTTTAGATTCAATCAAGCCTGTATTTCTAGCTACACTTACCCCTTGATTTTCCTGACTAATTACTTTAACCTTATTAGGATACATCTTTACATAATCACTGCAAACATTATATGACTTATCAGTAGATCCATCATCAACTATAATAATCTCCCATTCTTTATAGCTTTGATTTACTATTGATTTAATAGTTTTCTCTATATACTTCTCTAAATTATAGCAGGGTATTACTACACTAATCATTTTTTCCATCTCTCTTTTCTTTACTGATTATAAACAACCCAAATCCTAAATATGTCCAAAACACTGTTGCCATATATGAAGCAGAATATAGTATATTAGCCTCGGCCATATTATTAATTAATAACATAATCAATATTAAAAATACTATTAATACTATTTTTGAATCTTGAGTTCTTAACTTTATATCAAAAAAATATTTAAAATACTCCCATAAGCAAATTACTGCAAAAGTTACTATTGCTATAAAGCCTATAACACCATTAGATACCAAAACTTGAATAACTATATTGTGCATTCCTCCACCTAAAATACCTGGTAATTCATTAATAGAAGCATAGTTTAAAGCTACTTCTGAAACATTTCTAGATCCTACCCCAAACCAAAAATTATCTTTTAATATTTGCATACCACAGTCCCATAACTGTGCTCTCCCGTTTAAGAATCCCATAGATATCTCTTTTTCAACTACTTCTGAAACATTTCCTGCACTCCCTGACATATCTAATGGTTTATTATCTATATTATTGACATTTTTTCCAAGTGCTAAAAATATATAATACCTAGCTTTATTAAATGCAAATTTGGCAATAATAACAATATTATTAATACATATATATATATAATACAAAATTTTATTTACAACCTTTGATAAAAAATAAACACCAACAACCCCAGAACATGCAATAAGTTTATCTTTTTTATCTTTAAAATAAAATATAGCAAACATAGTTCCAAAAATTATAATACAATAAAGTGTTGCACGAGAATTTGTCATATAAATAAATATTAATTGTATTACGATGTTTATTATATAAAATTTATTCATTCCACTCGACTTTTTCAATTCCATAATTAAAATAGAAGCCACAATTGATACGGCAGCTAAAGGTCCTCCAGTATTAGCTCCTGTATAAATACCATTAAGCATACCATTTTCTACGCCTATAATAAAGTTTTTAAATTCAAAATTAATTCCTAATAGATATATTATCAACGAAATTAATGAAGTAATAAAAGTAACCTTGATTATTATATTATTAAATCTAATAATATGATTATATATATCACACTTATCATCTTCATCATCAAAGGCGAACAATATAAAGAACTGTAAAGAAGTAAGTGCTAATATTTTTATATTCTCAAACAACCCCATATACCTATTAGAAATTATAGTAATACAATAAGCAATAATAAAAAATATTAACGCAATAAACCTCTTGGATTTAAAAATAATTCTTTTTACAAGTAAATCCTTAAGCACTATAATTGCTCCCCAAAGTAGCAATATTAAATTTAGTATACTACTCAATGGAGTAAAATAACTAATTGCAAATAAAATAGTTATAAAAACAAACACTTCTCTATACTTATTTCTATCAAATAATACATTTAAAAATCTTTTCATAATGCTCCCTCAACTATAGTGTATATTTTTCATAAGAATTTTCAAAATCTACAATCCTATCCCCATGTCCATTTCTTTCATTTTCAGGTGGCAACGTCATATAATCCCCATAATATTCTTCTAAAAATTTTTCTGATTTATATGGAGCAAAAAATTCCTCACCCTCAAACTTTAACATCTTAGTTTTTTCAAATATATCACTGTCCATAATTAATATTTCACTAACATCCATTACATAATTGCTTTTCTTACTTGCAGTACAATAAGTTATTTTTTTGGATAACTTCAACAACCAACTTTTCAAGAAGCCTGGTAATATTTTATATATTTTAGTGTCTCTACTTCTTTTAAATTCATCATCAATAGCATTATGTGCCTTTTCGAACATAAGTAATCTATAAATATATGCACAAGCTTTTTGAATTTTTCTAAATACTAAATTATCTGAAAGATATATTATATCGAATACATCCATATCTATGCCATAATGAACTTTTAATCTTCTATATTCTCTTTCCATATTACAAGTATTGTTTATTCTAATTTTTGACCACATTCTAGGAAAATTTTTATCTGTTTTTTCATTTTGTAAAAAATACTTTTCAGGTAATTTCTCTTCACATAATTTATTAAATTTCACAAAATCATTATGTAACATTCCTATATCGATATCATCATCCCAAGGAATAAATCCCTCATGTCTTATTGCACCTAGTAATGTACCATAAAAAATATAATATTGTATATTATTCTCCTTACAAATCTTATCAATATCCTTTAATATTTCTAATTGTACTAGCTGAAGTTTTCTAATATCATAACTAACCATATTTCCTCCCAAATTTAACAATATCATTTGTAAACAATTATACTTTATTGACTTTTTGGTTTCAATGTCTGTATAAATATCTTTCACTTACATCTATAAAAAATACCTCTAAAAGAGGTATTTTTCACTAAGACTTTATTCACAATTACTTTTCTGGTAGTATATTACCTTCATCTACACCTTCTGTACTTTCTGACATAAATAATATTTTTATAGTCATAAGCATAAGTTTGAAATCCAAAAACAATGAATATTTTTCTATATACATCAAATCTAAAAGTAACTTATCTTTTGGTGTTGTATTATATTTTCCTAAAATTTGAGCATATCCTGTAAGACCAGCCTTTACTTTTAATCTATATGAGAATTCCGGCATTTCTTTACCATATTCTTCTGCAATCTCTGGTCGTTCGGGACGTGGCCCAACAATTGACATATCACCCTTTAATATATTTAATAATTGTGGAAGTTCATCTAATCTAACTTTTCTTATAAACTTACCAATAGGTGTTATTCTATTATCATTTTTACTTGCTAATCTTGCAACACCATCTTTTTCTGCATCTACAATCATACTTCTAAATTTATAAACATTAAATATCTTTCCATCTATGGTTAGACGTTTTTGCTTAAATAATGCTGGGCCTCCATCATAAATTTTGATTAACAATGCAACTATGATCATTATTGGCGAGGTAACTATTATGGCTAATAATGACAATATCAAATCTATAGTACGTTTCGCAAACCTGTTCTCTATAGATAACCCTCTGTTTCTAAGCAACAACATAGGAGTATCAAATAAATGTATAGTATCGCTATTATTTATTATTACATCTTGAATATTAGGTACTATATATACTCTTATACTTCTATCATAGCAGTACTTAACTATTTTATCTCTGTCTAACAATTCTAATCCACTTAACACCACAGCTTCACAATCTTTTAAAGTTTCAAATATATTTTCAATCCCTTTAGACACAGACATCATAGAGCATATATTAAACTTTTCCTTATGTAAATTAATCTTTTTTAGCACATCGTAATCTTCCTTATCTCCATATACTAACACAGTATTTCTAGGAGGATATATATAAAAATATAGTTTATTCGTTAAATATGCCCATCCAATAATAATTATAATTTGAAAAAATGTCATATATAACATAGGCTTAATATCCAAAAAACTTCTACCAATTAGACTTATTTGCAAATATGTAATTCCATTAACAAATAGTAATGAAAGCACTTGAGAATAAACCAACTCTGAAAGTTTTAAAATTCCAACCTTATATCCACTATATATTTTAGTAAAAACATATAGAAGAATTGCATATATAATAATTACCAATATATTACCTTTGTAATAGAACGGTAACACAATAGAATTGCTATAATAATTATTCCATACACTATAAAATGTTAATGTAGTCATTAATAATATCATACAAGTTGTTAAGAACATCACAGTTCTCTTAATTCCTAATAGCTTCTGTTTCATACTTCCTCCACTCAGCCCTTATAATACTTTCATAAAACTTTTGTCCTCGTAACATTATAATGTTATCATATTAGATTAAAAAAAACAATAAAAATGCATTATTGGAATGAATTCATCATATTTATGTAATATTTTTATTAGAATTATTGAGTTTACCAATTTATACATCCAACCTCATTTTTTTATATTTATAAAAATTCTTATGAAAGAACCCATCCAAAAAAATCTTTTAAAATATTTTAACAACCATCTGCTATTTTTATATTTAGATTTGCTGATATAAGTCCTTTCATATCTTCTTTTGAAAGTAAAATAGTCTGCATCCTTCTCATATAGATAATTTATTATACATTATCTTCTGAAGTTTACACAGACTATTTTACACTCTCCTGCCACACTAATAATTTAATGTAGCAGCTCATTTCACATAACTTTATTACTTTCTAAATAAAGTGTTTATATTTTCTACCAATAATGATGCCATCTTACTTTGATGCGATTTATCTGATATTTTCTTTGCTTCCGTTGGATTTGATAAAAATCCACATTCTATAAGCAATGAAGGCATTATGGTATTTCTAGTAACATACCAATTTGCATACTTAGATCCCCTATTTCTGATATTCAAACTATCCGGTAATGACTTAGTAAGAGCTATTGCAAGATCTTTAGATAATTTAGCTGCTCTACTAGGCGATTCATCATACTTGTTTCCAGATGAATCCACTTTAACTCCTATATTATCTACATTAGGTCTATAGGTATCATAAAATATTGTCATTCCATTAGCACTTGGATCAGTAAAAGAATCTTGATGTATACTTATAAATAAATCTGCATTATTGTTATTTGCAAATACCACCCTATTTTCTAATGTATCTTTCAAACCATAATCATCTGCAGTTCTAGTTAGCAAAACTTCATATCCCTGTTCCTCCAATTTAGTTTTAAGAATTTCTGCCACCTGCATATTAATTACACCTTCTTCGTAAGTAATACCATCATGAGTTTGGACTGTTCCTTTATCCCCTTGATTATAATGACCAGGATCTATAACTATTCTATATTTATCTCCTTTGCTAGGATATTTCGCAACACCATTTACACCTACATACGTATTTCCTATAAACTCCAACTGAGCCATATTACAACCTTCATAAAAGTAGTAATCATTTCCATCTATGTTATTCCATCCTATTGCTGCACTACCATCTTCTTTAAAATAATATCTTATATCATTAGATTTAAGCCATCCTTTTACCTGTTTTCCATCAGGTCCAAAATAATACCATTTATCTTGGATTTGTTTCCAATATGTTTGCATCTCGCCATTTTCATCAAAGTAAAACTTACCTTCTAATAAATTCAACCATCCTTTATGAATCTTTCCGTTTTCATCATAATAGTACCATTTATCTTTATCTTTAAACCATCCTACTCTTATTTGAAGAACTCCATTTTTATCAAAAGTATATTCTTCTCCAGAAATAATTACAGTTTGTCCTACTATTGCTGCTCCGTATTCATTAAAATAATACTTTTTGCCACTTTCTTCATACCAGCCTTTTTTCATAATTCCATCTGAACCTAAATAGTATTTTCCTTCTGGTAATATAAGCCATCCTTTATGCAATTTTCCATCTTCATTGTAGTAATACCAATTATAGTTATCATCATGATACCAACCTGTAATAATATTTTTTATTAGTACACCATCTTTATCAAACTTATACTCTTTTCCATCTATCTCTATAGTTTGTCCTACTACTGCTGCTCCGTATTCGTTAAAATAATACTTCTTGCCACTTTCTTCATACCAGCCCTTTTTCATAATTCCATCTGAACCTAAATAGTATTTTCCTTCTGGTAATATAAGCCATCCTTTATGCAATTTTCCATCTTCATTGTAGTAATACCAATTATAGTTATCATCATGATACCAACCTGTAATAATATTTTTTATTAGTACACCATCTTTATCAAACTTATACTCTTTTCCATCTATCTCTATAGTTTGTCCTACTACTGCTGCTCCGTATTCGTTAAAATAATACTTCTTGCCACTTTCTTCATACCAGCCCTTTTTCATAATTCCATCTGAACCTAAATAGTATTTTCCTTCTGGTAATATAAGCCACCCTCTATATAGCTCTCCATTTTCATTATAGTAGTACCAATTATAGTTGCTATCATGGTACCATCCTCTTCTATTTTGTTCATTTACTTTTATTAACTCATTATAGAATCGGATTAATTTTTCTCCATAATTACCAGCTGCCCAACTTCCAGAAAGATCCAAAGCAGTCTTTGCACTCCCAGCCAAATAGGCAAAATGTCTTGGATCATAAGTCGATTGCTTATCTAATCCCTCTTCTACATAAGATTGCTCAATATTCTTCTTAGGGTATCCATTTGAACCAGCATACAATGCTAAATGATCTAAATGAGCTAACACTCCGTGTTCCCAACTATCGAATCTTTTATGAGCTTCTTTTATAGTATCATCATTAATTCCAGCATTAGTATTCTTCATTCCACAAGGATTATAATACGACTCATCCAAAACTCCACCAAATCTCCCAAACCCTGTCTCATGGGCAGCTTGTACATATGCTAAAGCTGGATTTACGTTTCCATTTGATTTCGAATGCTTCCAGTACAGATCAGCTAAATTCACAAAAGTTTCTGTAGCTCCATTATTTTTCGCCCATTTTTTCGCATCTTGTACAGTTATATCTGTATCAGATATTATATTTATATTTTTTATGTTTTTTTCAACAGCAAATTCTAAAGACGAATTGTTATTTTGATTAGCATATACAATCATTCCAGTATTACATACAGTATTAATTGACATGACTATTGCTAATGACACAGTACATACTAATTTTTTATTTCTTTTATTCACCCCTATACCTCCATATCATACTATTTTTGACATAATAATTTTATCATATATAAAAATTTATTTAAACTAAAACTTTATGTACTATTCTGAATCCAATAAAAAGACACCACACTCATAAATACTACTCTTTATTCACTAAAAATACAGAAACTATCCTATAAAAATTATGAATAAAAAAAGAGATATATAGTATCTCACTAAAATATCCCTTAAATAATATTTATACTTTATTTTTCATATCCATTAGGATTATTTTTTTGCCATCTCCAAGAATCCATACACATGTCATCAAGATCCTTTTCAGCCTTCCAACCCAATTCCCTTAAAGCCTTTGTAGCATCTGCATAACATGTTCCTATATCTCCTGCTCTTCTTTCAACTACTTTATAAGGAACCTTTTTCCCTGATGCTTTTTCAAAACTATTAACTACATCTAAAACACTATATCCTATTCCTGTGCCTAGGTTATACGCTTCTACCCCTTTAGAGTTTAACACCTTCCCTACTGCTTTTAAATGACCTTTAGCTAAGTCAACAACATGGATATAATCCCTTACTCCTGTACCATCATGAGTTTCATAATCATTTCCAAATACACTCAACTCTTTTCTCTTACCAACTGCAACTTGTGTTATATATGGCATTAAATTGTTAGGAATTCCATTAGGATCTTCTCCTATTCTTCCACTTTCATGAGCACCTATAGGATTGAAATATCTAAGTAATGCTATACTCCATTCATTATCTGATATAAAAATATCCTTAAGAATTTGCTCTATAAATAATTTAGTGCTACCATAAGGATTAGTTGCACTTGCAGTAGGCATTTCTTCATTAAAAGGAACCTTATTTTCCATTCCATATACAGTTGCAGATGAACTGAATACTAACTTTTTAACATTATACTTTCTCATAACATCACACAATACTAATGTTCCTGTTATATTATTATTATAATATTCAATTGGTTTTTCTACAGATTCTCCCACAGCCTTTAATCCTGCAAAGTTAATAACAGCCTCTATATTATTTTCATCAAATACCTTAGATAAAGCTTCCCTATCTAAAACATCCACTTCATAAAACTTAGGTTTTGCATTGCTCAATTCTTCTATTCTTTTCAACACCTCTGGTTTACTATTGCAAAAATTATCTACTATGATTACCTCATATCCCGCATTAATAAGTTCTATACAAGTATGTGAACCTATATATCCTGTTCCTCCAGCCACTAATATTGACATTTCAATTCCTCCCTTTAGTTATTAATTTAAATAATGGTTTTAATTTTCGCCATATATAAAATTATGTAATGCTTTTTTGTTAACTTCTTCATCCCATCCAAGATAATAGATACCTTTATCCATTAAATCTTTTGTTGATCCATCTATAGGTATTCTAAAACCTTCTAATTGTTCTGAATTCATTGACATTATTCCCTTACCTAAATCAAGTAATTCAAAAGTTGACAAATTCGTTTCTATATTAGAAGATAAATCTGATATAATCTTTGGATAACTTGTTACTTCTATACTCTTCGCTTTATTAAAAATCGCCATTATAACTTTTCTTTGTCTATTAGTTCTATAATAATCATTATCTATTTTTCTTATTCTCGAATATTCTAATGCTTGCTTTCCATTCAATTTTACATTACCACTTTTACTTAACCCTATAATCTTACTTTCTTCTGCAGTAACGCTTAATTCTATACCTCCAATATAATCTATAACATTTTTTAATCCTTCAAAATCAATTTTAACATACTTGTTTATATCTAAGTCAAATAATTTATTTAGTGCAGAAACACTTCCTTCTACTCCTCCATAATGATATGCATAATTTATTTTATGAACATTATTAGATTCACCTAAATCTACATTTAAATCTCTCATTATAGATGTTAACTTTGCTGTATTATCATCCTTATCTAATGATAGTACCATTATTGTATCTGATGCATTTTCTTCCTTATCTACACCAAGCAATAATATATTTTCTATATTTTCCTTCTTACTTTTTTCCTGTGTCTCTTGCGATATCTTTAACTCTTCGTCAGAACCTTGTAACTCAACATTCTTTACTCTATTTATATATTTGTAAGCTCCAAAAGCTCCACCTATAATTAACACTATAATTATCCCAATTATCATTAAAATACTTCTCTTTCTTTTATTCATATACACTCCTCCAATTTAACATTTTATATTAATAAATTATACCATATATAACTAGCTATTTTATTACTTATTAATTAATAAAATAAAAAGATTTAGACTATTAATCTAAATCTTTAAATTACACCTAAATATACTTATTAACTATTTTTATTTGTCTACAGTTACGCTATATATTCTGTCATGCTCTTTTACATATTAATCAAACATATAGTCTTCTATATCTAATTCATCTATATCAATAAATATCATTGACGCTTTACACAATCTCATATATCAATCATTTCTATTATTTGATTCTAAATACTTCTTTGCATCCTTGAAAAAACTTATCACAATCATTAATACTATAAAGCCAATTGGAAACGCAGCAATAATAGCTACCGATTGTAAACTGTACATTGAGTTTTCGGAAAAAATTAACGCGATAGGAAGTAAAATAAATATTATAGACCAGAATACTCTTACCTTTTTGTGTGGTTCCTGATCCACTGGAAGTCTTTTGTATGAATATGAGGACACAATCATTGTTAGTGCATCAAAGGTTGTTGAATAGAAAGCAATCATTGTCACCACCAATAAAATTAATCCTAAGCTAGATAAAGGCAAGGTATCAAATATCTTAATAATTGCATCGGAGTATGAGCCTCCATCTGCAATAAATCCTGAAATATCAATCCCATGCTTTAATTGTTGAGCCATACCATAGTTACCTAAAATAATAAATGAAGTAAATGTTCCAGCAAGTCCCCAACCATATCCTCCAAGTATTGTTTGTTTAATTGTTCTACCTTTTGATATTTTTCCAATAAAAAACGGAGTAGCTACGCACCAAACCATCCAATATGCCCAATAATAAATCGTCCAATTTTGAGGAAATGATGTTTCACGAAGCGGATCCATCCAGGTTGCCATTCCAACAAAATTTTGAATCATATTTCCAAGTGAACTAAATCCAGTTTCTAATATATACGTAGTCTCCCCACCTAAAAATAAGAAATAGAATAATAAAGCAAAAAATAAATAAGAGCAGTATTCTGCCAACTTTGAAATACCTTTCATACCAAACCAAACTGTCAATGTATATACCAAAGCAATTAACAATAAAATTATTATCGTTAAGCGTATGCCATTTTCAAAACCAAAAACCTTACTTACTGCAGTTGATAATAGTGGAGTTGCAAGTGAAAATGTAGTTGCTGTTCCTGCTATTAACGCAAACACCGCAATTAAATCAATCACCTTTCCCACAATTCCATCTACCTTATTTCCAAGAAGAGGTCTACATCCTTCTGAAAACTTCTGCTTTTCTCTTCCTCTTACATGAAGCATAAACCCAAATGCAACTGCTAATATAATATAGAAGCTCCATGCAATTGGTCCCCAGTGAAATATAGGGTAGGTAGAAGCCCATTTTTGTACTCCACCCATCATTTCAATATGTGGTTCGTTTGCATATAGAGCCCATTCACAAAGCGAATAAAATAAGATATCTGCAGCCATTGTTGAAGTAAATATCATTACCCCCCAACTAAATGCAGAATATTCAGGTTTGTCTTGTTTTTTACCAAGCTTAATTTTTCCATACTTCGAGAATGCTATGTATAAACTACAAAGCAAAATTCCAACACCTAACACTGCATAATATATTCCACCTTGATCACCTAAAAATCCTCTAATAGTTTCTAGTACTATCGTTGATTGTCCAGGTAACAACATAAATAGTACACATACTATTACAACCCCCAAAAGTGGTACTAATGTGGACCACCAATCTATTTGATTCCTTAATTCACTTTCTTTTTTCATATATTTATTCCCCCTTATATAATGAGTAACTCGGATCAACATTGACTAATTCATCAAAATCGTCTATCTCTAAAATATCCCCTTTCGACATTTCTTTAATTCCAAGTTTATACTCGCTTGGATAGCAAAATAATGCCACATCATCCCAATAAACTTGATGGTTTTTCTTTTCTTCAAACTCTATTTCTAAATGGCGCTTTAATTTATTTCCATCTTCTTTATTCCAACGTGACACGCTAAATAGTTGCCACCCTTTATCTGCACCACTCCTACTACAACTTACAACAATATCATCATTTAACGTTAATATCCATTCATTTGTAGGTCCATAACTCCAAATTGCATTATATCCAGACCTTTCAAATTCTGAACTTAAAATATCTTTATTAAAAATGATTTGATCACCATCTAGTATAATTACATCTTCTAAATAATCTCTTGCAACATAAAGTGACGAAATATTATTACAAGTATCATAATAAGGATTATCAATTAACTTAAGCCCTTCATACTCTTCTTCTAATACTTTAAATTGTTCTTTTAGATATCCCACCACAACATATATCTCATAAATACCATTTTCATGTAACGCTTCAATAGCAGTATCAATCATACGCTTTCCATTCACTTTTACTAATGGTTTTGGAGTTTCTAATGTTACTGGCTGCATTCTTTTACCCATTCCTGCAGCCATAATAATTGCTCTTTTTACTTTATACATAACATTTCCTCCCCAAGCATTCCTTCACCAAATTATAATAATCTTTTGCATATCTATATTGCCTAATTGAATATTCTCCAAATTCAACCCCAAGCTGCAATTTATATTCACACCAATTACTCCATAATAATCCACAAACAGCTATATAGGCATAGATCTTAATCCTTATCTCTTTATCACATTTATTCTCAAAATAAAGGTCAATTAGCTGCTCCACCTGTTCTCTATCATACATTGCATATATACAAAACATGGCAATATCAACATGTGGATCTTGCATAGCTGCATATTCCCAGTCAATTAAACGAATATCACCATCTCTTGTGAACAAAAAGTTATCTGGAACTGCATCTATATGTGTCAACACTTTTTTTTCTACATGTTTATCTATATATTCCCTTAACGATAAAATGTTTTCTTTTGTCTTTTTATAATCTTTGTAAATTGAATCTTTTCCATTCCATAAAGATTCATAAAAGTTTATCTTTTCAAAAATATTAAATTCATGATCAACTTTAAGTTCCATCTGATGAAATTTTCTTAGCACTCTCATGCAACCTTTTAAGTCATCAATGCTATCAATATTACAGCACCTAGCCCCCTCGATATATTTTGTAATTTTATATCCATTCTCTGGGTTTATATAAATAATATCATCACAAATTTTTTTATCTCTAATCACTTCATATACTGATGTCTCTTCTTTACGATTAATCAATTCATCTGTACCTTCACCAGGAATACGCATAATATATTTTCCATTATTTACACAAAATAGAAACGAACGATTTGTCATCCCTTTTTTTAACACTTTAATATCATGAATCTTGTCTTTTTCTATCCCTAACGAACTTGAAATAATATCAATTGAATCAGATTTCAAATGATTGGAGTTACTATCAAGGTCTCGTAATTCTTCATAAGTATTAATCTCAACAACATCGCTTGAATGTACTACTTTTGCATTAACAATCATTTTATTTTTTTCTAAAAGGGCTTCTTCCCAAAACGATTCATCATAACGTTTATTGCTTATAAGCGCCTTAATTCTTTCTCTTACTATATTTGCTTCTTCCTTTAATAAATAGGAAATACCAATCATTTTATTTCCTGGCTTATTTGCATCAACATATACAAGTTCATTCTTTCGATTAACTCTCACTGTACTATCATCGTCAATCAAATCGCTAACCATATACCAAGAATATAGTTCATACTCACTAAAAGGATTTATATCACACCAAATATCACAAGGAACGATGTATGAATTATCTAACTTATCTACTACCAATTTTAATGAGTGAAGATTATTTTTAACTGCATAATCATTATTAACAATCAATTTAACGCCATACTCATCTATTAAATATTCAAACTTTTCTTTCATAAAGCCAACTACTATGTAAATATCATAAATACCAACTGCATTAAGTTGTTTAATAGTTCTTTCTATTAATACCTCACCATTTACTTCTAATAATGCCTTTGTCATTGTTAGATTAATTGGAACCATACGCATACCAAAACCTGCTGCTAAAATTATAGCACTTTGAGGTTTCTTTAATTTAAACTCTTCTTTTGCTTTATTAGTTAATTGACTTTCCTTATCTATATAACCATTTTTTAAAAGATCCTTAAGAGCTTTATTAACAACGCCTAAAGAGTGTCCAGAAAGTTCAGCCACCCTTCTTTGATTTATGAATGGCTCTTTTAACAATGCGTTCATAATATCAAATTCTCTCTTGTTCATGTATATCCCTCCTAATAACTTTCATGAACATTATACCAAACTTTAAATTTTACGTCAAAATTATAACAAATATCTTAGTAGTTTTTATTGTAACACATAAGAAAAGAGGCATCTTTTATATAAGACACCTCTTTAATATTCCTTAATTATATATACTTATTAACTATATCCTTCATATCTTCCATAGCTTCTTCCATATCAGATACAAGCTTTAATTGGTTTCTAGCTCTTTCTAGATTATGATTAGGTCTATGAATTTGGAAATATTTATCTCCATTTATATGATCCATAAGGAATCTCATAGAAAGTTCTAAAGTTATAAGCTTAGCCGAAAAAGGTAAGTATTCAATTTCTGTTTCAGTTAACGCCTCTCCACAGGATTCTAAGAAACCCTTTGTAAATAACTCAAATAAGTTAATATCAAAATTTACTTTTGATAAGTCTGCTTCATCTTCTAAAGCAGTAGTTGCTCCTGAACGTATAGAATCACCATAATCATATAATGATAAACCTGGCATAACTGTATCTAAATCTATAACACAGATTGCATCCCCCGTTTCATCATCTATCATTATATTATTATACTTTGTATCATTATGAGTAACTCTAAGAGGAAGTTTTCCTTCATTTAATAAATCTACTAAAACTCCAGTTTCTTTTTCTCTAGTCATTATAAAATCAATTTCAGCTTGTACATCTTTCACTCTACCACAAGGATCATTTTTTACTGCTTCAATAAAATCATTATATCTCTTTCTCGTATTATGAAAATCTGGTATTATTTCATATACAGTATCCGCTGGAAAATCTGAAAGTTGGCTTTGGAACTTTCCTAAAGCTTTTCCACATTTATAAAAATCCATTGGATTTTCTACCATCATATAAGTTGTTGCACCTTCTATAAAATGATAAGCTCTAAAACAATCCCCTTCTTCTGTTCTATAATATAACTTTTCATCCACTGTTGGTACTAAACGTAACCCTTCTCTTGTTACGTCTCCACCTTCTTCTTGGAGCTTTTTAGAAATATGTTTAGTAACACCATCTATATTATTCATTAGTTCATCAACAGCTGGAAAAACATCTGTATTAATTCTTTGAAGTATATATTTCTTTAGAGTGCCATCAAATTGCTTAAATTTTAATATATGAGTATCATTTATATGACCACATATATGCCTTTCTGAATTTATAAGTTCCCCACTAAATTTAAATTTTTCAGCTAACTCTTTACAGCTATACGTCCCCTTCATAGCTAACTCCCTTTCATTTTTAGTTCTTTGTAAAATGTTTACATAAGTATATTTTACTTTTTTTATTTGATAAAATCAAGCATGAGATAAATACATTAAAATTTTCTTACTTATGAAAGTATTCTAATATTTTTTAACTATTCTTTCAGATGAATAGTCATCCACATATGGATTAATTACCTTACTCATTTTTTTCATATGAATCTTTATTATTTAACAGTTCTTCTGCTTCTACAGCTATTACATAACAATTAAACTCAACCTTTTTAGCAATATGTTGTGTTACCTTTTTCACATTATCCATTAGTTGCCCGGATTAGTAAAAACATTAGTATTGATTTTTTGCAAAACATATCTGATTACCTCTCCACTCTTTTGTTTAAAATCAACAAAATATGTATCATTAATGTGACCACAAATGTGATTTTCTGAAGTAATTAATTCTCCCTTAAAATTAAATTATTTAACCAACTCATTGAATTTCTCTTCTAAACCCATAATTATCTCTCCCATTATTATAATTCTCCCCAAAATCTAGCCATTTTTGCACTCTTACTTAATAAAAATATTAAAATAAATTATAATGCATCATAATAAAAAATTATATGATGCATTATTTACATATTAACCTAACTACTTAACTTATTAATTATTGCATCAACTATGTATTTACTCGCATGTCCATCTCCATATGGATTAGATTCAGTTGACATTGACTTATAAAAAGTCTTTATCCACCAACAATTCTTTTTATGAAATTCAAATATTCCCTATCTTATCTGACACAGTTTAAAATTTTTTCCTTAAATACATTTAATAAATTAGTTTTATTTTTATATAAAATCAATAAAGTTAATAAATAAATAACTATACATACTATTCCTTTAAGAATTATTATTGATAAATTTCCTATTTGTAAATATGATATAAAGTAACTTATAGCAAAACTGACCATACCACTTATTATATATTTATAAGTGCCACTAAATAGAAATTTTATATTTATATATTTTTTAACCAATATAATTCTTAATATCATTATTATAAATTCAGTAACTATAATTGAAATTACTCCACCTAAAGCACCTAGCTTTGATGATAATATAAAATTTAAAACTACATTTATAATTGCTCCACTCACTAATGGTATTAAATACTCCTTATTTTTTTCTGTTGCTAATGCATATTGATTTGCAAACACACCACCTATAGAAATAAAAATTATAATAAAACTACTTAACATCATATATGGAATAATAACCAAAAATTCATTACTAAAGAATAATGGTACAAACTCTCGTGAAATAGTTGCTATACCTGCAGCTATTAATACTGATGTAAAAATAGTAAAGTTTAACGATTTTTTTAAAAATGTTAAAATATTTTTATCATCATTTTCTGCATACATATTAGCAATTCTAGGCATCAATACTATACTTAAAGATGTTACTATTGTTAAAGCTATTCGTGCTATCTTTTGAGATTGATCATAATAACCTACCTCAACCAAATTTGATACTCCACCAATTATTGTTCTATCTAATGATGTATATATTTGTGCAACTAATTGAGGAATTAACAATATAAATGCACCTTTCATATGTGTTTTTATTTTTAATTTTTTCAATTTAGAGAAATGTATATACCTTCGTATATATATCCAGAAATATATATTTCCTATTAATGCTGATGCAGAATTTATTAACATATATAACCATAGATCTCTTTCAGATTTAATAAGTAAAAAAATTAATACAAGTGCTATAACTTTAACTAGTATATTTCGTAATGATACTTTTTTAATGTCTTCTATACCAATAAAAAACCAAGATATATCTAGCAATGCAGCTATTAAATTAGGTATTTGCATTACAAATAATAATTTCATATTTAAATAATCTAAAATTATAAATACTAAAATAAAAACTATTATACTAATTATACTTGCACTTAATTGAACTATCCAAATACCCCAAAATTCATTACTTATTTGATCCTTTTTATTTCTTACATAAGCTATACTTTTACTCCCATAATTAATCATTCCAAAAGTACAAATTGCTGTAAATACAATAACTATCGAAGATACATATCCATTTGTTCCAACACCTTCTACCCCAAGTACTCTTGAAATATATGGTATAGTTAGTATAGGAATTATTATATTCATAACCTGATATAACATATTATAGAAATAATTTGATATAATTTTATTACTTTTCATACTGTACCTTCTTATAATTAATTTTTTAAATATCTACTTAATATTATTAATATATAATACTTGAATTTATTGGATTTAACTGTAAGTATTTGGGCTAATATTTTACATTTTAAATCTTTAATTAAATTTGAATGAAATATTTCATTTATAAATTTTTGATTAAAATCTTCATTTAAAATATATAATACATCATCTCTAGATAATATTTTAGTTGCTTGAATTAAATTAGACACTAAGCTACGAATAATACGTTCATGCCAAAATCCTTTATTATAATGATCTCCATACATATCTGTATATATTTTCTGTTCTTTTTGAAATAAATTTATAAGTTGATTAATTTTAAATTTATCAAATTTTCTATTTAAGGATTCTTCATTATCTAAAATTACATTATATAAACATTTATTAATTGTAATAGCTGAATCAATTTCACTAATATAATTAAGATTAAAAATTAAATCTTCACCTAAATCTATATTTTCATCAAATAAATTTCTTATTTTATCTCTTTTATATAATTTATTACACGGTGAATTTAAAATTTTTAATACATATAATAAATCTTCTTCCTTTTCTTTTACATTTATTATTCTATTATCAACATGAGGATTTCTTATCACTTTATCATTTTTGATTATGTTAAGTCCACATATAACTAATTCTGTACAACTATTCCTTATGCTATTTATTAATGTATTACACGCATCACTTTCTATATAGTCATCACTATCGACAAATTGTATATATTCACCTTTAGCAATCTTTATTCCCTCATTTCTAGATTTTGATACTCCTTTATTCTTATTATTTAATACTTTAATTCTACTATCTAGTACCTCATATTTATTACAAATTTCTAATGATCTATCTGTGCTCCCATCATTTATCAGTATTATTTCTATATTCTTATATGTTTGATCAATTAAACTATTTAAACACTTTTCTAAAGAATTTTCAGCATTAAAAATAGGTACAATTATTGAAATTAATCCCTCTTCCATTCTATACTCCTAATCTGCTCGAACTTTCATTTTATTTTAATAAAATCTTTTTTAAGTATGTTAAAGACTTGTTACGTTCCATATTTAATATTTTTTCTACATTATCATAATTTATTTTATCATCTAGGCTAAACTGTGAACTATTTATACACCTGTTCTCTAAATTAAACATTTTAAGTATATTCTCTAATCTTGAGTTTACTTTTGCTGGTTCAGGTAAATATTCCATAAAGAAATTTTTCCCAAAATTCACAGAAAAAGCTATTCCATGAAATGAATTAGTAACTATATATTCTGCATTAATAAATAAATTTAACCATTCCTCTGGAGATACTTTCTTAATATTATTCATACCTCTTTGATTAAAAATCCTATCATGTACATAAATAATTTTTAAATTTTTCTTTTGAGCCAATTGCTTAGCAAATTTAATTATTGACTTTGTTTCAGCTAACAAATAAACTAAAATATATTTTTCATTAAATACATTAGGAGACGCTATACTTTTCCACTCATCTTTATTTAAAAGTAATGTAGGATCTAATACAACTTCTGCATCTTTATTAATTAGTTCCTTAACAATATTTTTTCCTTGATATTCTCTCAAAGAAATATTATTAAAATTACTTAATAAATTTATGTACTGCTCTATATATTCATCTGGTATATTATCTACGCCAAAGCTTGCAGCATATGAATTTTTCTTTTTATTATCATCTACAAAATCTAAAAAAAATGCTTTATCAAATCCAGCGCAATAATAACTCCATACTTGATCACTACCAGTAAAAAATATATTATATTCAGCATTAGACAATCTTAAATCATCTGTATCTTTGTATACTCTATCACTTGTTGTTATATATTTTTTAGTGAATTTCCTGAAATTTGCCACATTATCACCTACATTAGCATTCTTAAGTAATATACTAGCAATTTTTTTTATTTCAAATATTGTTTTAAATGAAATCTTTTCATATTGTTTTTCTAATGTAGGACATCTATAATCTATAACCTCACAATCTACGCCTAAATCATTTATTGTTTTATTTAATGCATACGTTTGTAGAACTGCTCCAAAATTTATAGCTCTATGAAACGTTATAATACCACACTTCATATTACTTACTCTCCCAACTTTATATTGATTAATTTTTTAATTTTATTTCAAACATTTTTTTAATTGATTATTAAAATCATTTATACATAGACCCCAAAACAATGTAAGATATACGACATACGTAGGTATAAATATTAAATGACTTGCAATACACATAACCCCAAATATAAATATAGATACTAAGAATGCTTCTGAATTTATATACCTATTCTTTTTAAACACTTTATAAATACTTAATAAATTTATATATATAAATACATATAACATTAATCCAACTATTCCAAAATCGTATAAAATTTCAAGGAAATCATTGTGTGCTGATAAACCACCAGTCAAATATACTACACTATTATATCCATGACCAAAAAACATTTGAAATATATCACTTATATAAAAATCATCCAAAACCATTCTATATATATCAAATCTACCTGAACTTATATCAATATTATTATTATTAAATCTGTCTAATATATTAAATCCTAATTTATCTGAAATAAAAGAATATATAAGATATATAAGTATAATTCCTAAAATTATATATAATATATTTTTTAACTTCACTCCACTTTTTTTATTTAGCTGTTTCTCTCTTTTCAAAACAAAAAACAATATAAGAGATCCTATTACAGCAATAAATGCGGTTCTTTTCATAGAAATTAGAACACATATTAATATAGCAAAAATCATGACATTTCTAAGAAGTTTTTTTTCACATATCAATACAAAAGGCAATAATAATACTAAATAATAAATTGAGTTAATCATTAATCCGCCATGATGACCAATAAAAAATTTAGTATATAAGTAAAGTAACATAATAATAAATATAAATATATATTGGAACTTCTTAATTTTTAAAAATTGAATTTTATTAATAACCATTAAATATGAACATAAAAAGGTTAATGGAAATAGTACAATATTCATTAAATTAGATATGCTATATTCCTCTTTTAAAAATATCAAAGCTACTAGATACACCAAATATATTATAAATATAATAAATATTCCAGATATTCTATTTATTATACCTTTCAAATTAAATAACCTTACAAATAAAATACAAATTAATAGTACTAGTGCACCAAATCTTATAGGATCAGATTTAAATGAAAAATCATAAACTTTAGATAAATATAATAGCATTATTATATTTATTAATAAAAAAGTGCTCCAATTTAATACTTTGCTAATATTAATTTTATACTTCACTTAATCACTCCTATTTTAGAATATTCAATTTAATATATCACTAATTGCAGTTTTAATTTCACAATTATAGTTTTCCCACTTACATGCAAGTGCTGTACTTCTACAATTACACCTCATTTCTTCGATAACCTGTCTATTCTCACCAAGCCATATTAATCTTTTATAAATTGCTTCACTGTCCATAGCATCAACCTTAAATCCATTGTATTTATCTATAATTAAGTCACTTATGCCAGCATTTTTGGAACATATTACTGGTACTCCACATGCTAATGCTTCTAATACTGATAATCCAAATCCATCTGCTAAAGAAGGAAATATAAGTATATCTGAGTTATTACAATATTCAATGACTTTTTCCTTAGTTATATGTCCTGTAAAATTGCACTTTTTACTTAGCATTTTATAATATTCACATTCCGAATTGTAATTTCCTATAAATGTAAACCTATATTTATTAATATTAATTTTATTTATTACCTCTGAAATATATGAAATTCCTTTTTTTTGAGTTATATTTCCAATAAATATCACATTAATAACTTCTGTACTACAATTTGTATTCTTTCTGTTAATCTTAAATGTTTCACAATCTATTCCGTACCTACATATATGAATTTTTTTCTCATTTACATTACTATATATTAATGAATTTTTGGTAAAATTAGATGCAACCAAAAAATTTTGTGCTAGCTTAATTTCCCTAATTCCGCTTTCTAACTTACTTTTATACAATTTTGAATTTAATTCTTCTGATAATATTTTAGAATTATTACTATTTATCTCCTTTTTTAAAATATAATCCATATATTCTATATTAGGTGCTGACATATCTAATATTCTGTTTATATTAGGAGCTTTATTTTTAAGAATTTTAAATGTACATTCTCCTAATGTATCATACATAATTACAGCATCTACTCTATTCTTTATTGCATATTTAGCTACTTTTCTATTAAATAAATAAACAATTATTTTATCCCATAAATTATATATATATTTTTTCTTATCAACTCTTTGTAAAAATAATAATATTAATCCGAATAATTCATAAAATTGTACCACTTCATCATCCAGTAATCCAGTAGATTTTCTTGTATTAGCTCTTACTAATGTTTCACCCTTTAAAAATTTTTTTGTAAGTCCTGTTAATGAACCCTTTTTGTCATATACAGTTGTAATATATTTAAACAAGCATCCTGCTTCCTTAATTGCAATTGCTGTTCTAAAAGAATGTTGTTGTGCTGAATGTGCAACTAATATCTTATAATCATGATTCATTTTTTCCACTCACATATCCCTTCATTTTTGTTTTTACTATATTTTTATAAACATTCCTCTTTTAACACCTAATTTGAATTATTGGTGAAATTATTATTTAACTTAAATAAATAATAGTACATTATTACCACTATAAGTCAGCACCTCTTCTTCGTATACAATAACACCACACTACTTTACATACTTGTAATATTATTTATAAATTTATATCTAATTAATTATTTCTATATTTTTTTATATAGAATTTCACACTATTTTTTCATTTTTATATACTTGTAAGTATTCTTTATATTTATCATTTTTTATATACTTATGTGCCTGTTTTATACAATATTTAGAACAGATTTTTTTTGATCTTAGTTGTATAATTAAGTTCATTAATTGGCTAATATCCCCTTTATCAAAGGTCATTCCGCTATTTTCATCAATAAATTCAGGTATTGCAGTTGAATTAGATACTAAAGCAAAAGTACCGCAAGCTAATGCTTCAATGGTCACTAATCCCATTGTTTCTTCAACACTAGGATTAATAAATATATCAGCAGCTGTATATATCTTAGCTAATTCTACTTGATTTTCTGTTCTTGTTATAGTAATTATGTTAGACGGAATTTTTTTATTTGTTTTTCTGTAACCCCTACAACGACTATTTGGTATTTTTCCCCCAATATACTAGATAATTTCACAAAGTAATCTAATCCCTTTCTTCTATCCCAAACACTGGCAACTCCTAAAATAATAATTTTATCATTTATTCCATACCTATCTCTAAAATTACTTTTGGTTGGTTTAAAAACATTTAAATCAATACCATTATTAATAACCTCTATCTTATACTTTCCAAGGAACGATTCTTTAACTAAACCTGCTAACCATTTAGACGGAGTTACTATAGTCATATCTTTTATTCCTGTGAAAATTCCTTTTTTTATTTCATAGTTTTTCTTTGAATTATCTATAAAATTAGATGTTGGATAGTCACCTTTTTGAGGACAATTGTGACATCCTTCTTTCCATTTATCACATCCAACATAATCAAAATATGAACAATGCCCCGTAAATGTCCAACAATCATGTAAGGTCCATACTACTTTTTTATTCGCTTCTTTTAAATAATTAAATAGAATTTCAATATTTATATAGTATCCATGAATATTATGTAGATGTATTACATCTGGATCATATTTCTTTACCTTTTCAATAAATTTCTTTGTTGCTTTTATTGAGCCAAATCCATGCTTATCAAAGATTCTTGTCATTATGACATGCATATAATTATCAAACTTGCTTCCAATTTTTATGGTATTAAATCCATCTGGAGCTTTTCCTCTCCCATAAGCAATAACACACTCATGTCCTTGCTCTTCAATTATTTTATATAAATCAGTTGCTATTCTTCCTGTACTTCCAAATCCACATACTGAATTTATTTGTAATATCTTCACTAATTACTTCCTCCAGATAAATTTATTAATAACTGATGTATATCCTTGAATTATATTTACAACTTTAGTTGAAACATTTATGTCTGTATAATCGTGAGCTTTTACTAATATTTCTCCTAATTGCTTTTGCTTTGTTATTACTTCTATTGATTGTGTTATAGAAGCAAATGTTATTCCTCCCAATATTACAGAACCTTTATCTACCGCTTCTGGTCTTTCTGTACTTGTTCTTATTGACACTGCTGGGAAGTTCATTATGTTTGACTCTTCTGCAAGTGATCCCGAATCTGAAAGTACACAGAAAGATTCTTTTTGAAGCTTGTTATAATCATAAAAACCAAATGGTTTTAACTGTTGAATATTTTTGTGAAATTTAATATTCATTGCATCTATTCTCTTCCAGCTTCTTGGATGAGTTGAGTAAATTACAGGCATATCATATTTTTCAGCTATTGCATTTAATGCATCTGTTAAGCTCTTAAAGTTCTCATCATTATCTATGTTTTCTTCTCTATGAGCTGAAACTAATATAAATTTGCCTTTTTCTAAGTTTAATCTCTCTAAAATATCACTTTCGTCAATCTTACTCATGTATCTATGAAATACTTCTGGTAATGGTGATCCAGTTACAAATGTATATTCTTTTCTCATTCCTTCAGACAGCAAATATCTTCTTGCATGTTCTGTGTATGCCATATTTACATCACTAGTAACATCTACAATTCTTCTATTTATTTCTTCAGGAACATTTTGATCAAAACATCTATTTCCTGCTTCCATATGAAATACTGGAATTTTTAATCTTTTGGCTGCAATTGCACTCAAACAACTATTAGTGTCACCTAAAATAAGTAAAACTTCTGGTTTTTCTTTAACTAATATCTTATAACTTTCTGCTATTATATTCCCCATTGTTTCTCCAAGATCATTACCTACTACCCCTAAAAAATGATTTGGTTCTCTAAGCTCAAGCTCTTTAAAGAATACATCATTTAAAGTATAATCCCAGTTTTGTCCTGTATGAACTAATATATGATCAAAGTATTCATCACACTTTTTTATAACTTCTGCCAATCTAATAATTTCCGGTCTTGTTCCAACTATAGTCATTACTTTTAACTTTTTCATTTTTATACCTCCAAGAAATACGTATCTGGCTTTTCTGGATCAAAAGCCTCATTTGCCCACATAACAGTTACTAAATCTGCATCTCCAATATTTATTATGTTATGTGTATATCCAGTAGGAATATCTACAACTTCAAGCTTTTCACCACTTACATAGTATTCAATTATTTCATCACTATCTATTTTTCTAAATTGAATAAGTCCTTTACCACTTACTACTAAGAACTTTTCATTTTTTGTGTGATGCCAGTGGTTTCCTTTAGTTATTCCTGGTTTAGAAATGTTAACAGAAAATTGTCCTCTATCATCTGTTCTAATAAACTCAGTAAATGACCCTCTATTATCTACATTCATTTTTAAAGGATAACTAAATTGATTTTTTGGTAAATAACTTAGGTATGTGCTATATAAATCTTTTTCAAATTCATTCTTCATATTTGGCACTGTTAAATTAGCTCTATTTTCCTTAAATGATTTAATTAATTCAACTATTTCACCAAGTTTTACTGTATGTACTGGTTCAACATAACAATAATTATCTTTTCTATTTTCTTTTCCTTCTAATGCTTTAATAAATTCTTCTACGACATCATCAATGTAAACAAGATTCATTACAACGCTTGGATCACTAACTTGAATAGGTAAATCATTAGCAATATTATTGCAAAAAGTTGCAACTGCACTATTATAATTAGGTCTACACCACTTACCAAAGACATTTGGTAATCTATATATAATAGCTTTTGAATTCATTTCATAAGCATATTTTTGTATTAATTCCTCACCCATCTTCTTGCTCTTACCATAATCATTGTTTAATTCAGCTTGAATAGATGATGTTATTAAAACAGGTGCTTTATTACCAAAGTCTTTCAATAATTCTAATAACTCAGAAGTAAATCCAAAGTTGCCTTTATAAAATTCATCTGAATCCTTAGGTCTATTAACACCTGCTAAATGAAATACAAAATCACACTCTTTTACATATGTTTTTAATAAATTTTTATCTGTATCTATATCAAATTCTAATATTTCATTATATTTACGATTTTTTAATTCTGCTATTAAGTTTTTACCTATAAATCCCTTTGCACCAGTAATTAATATCTTCATTATCTATTTCTCCATGCTTCTAGTTCTTCTCTTATATACCTAAGAGTTAATAATTTTTCTTTTACTTCTTCAACATTTAAAAGTTCAGTATTGTTCGAATTATATTCTTCAAGTTTACTTCTTTCTTCATTTCCATCTACAAAATATTTATCATAGTTTAGATCTCTCTTATCTGCTGGCACTCTATAGAAATCTCCCATATCAATTGCATGTGCACACTCTTCATTAGTTAAAAGGGTTTCATACATTTTTTCACCATGTCTAATTCCTATTACTTTTATTTCATTATCAGCATCAAATAACTCTTTAACAGCCTGTGCCAATACTGCTACAGTACATGCTGGAGCCTTTTGAACCATTATGTCACCTGTTTCTGCATTCTTAAATGCAAAAATAACAAGTTCAACTGCTTCTTCTAAGCTCATAATATATCTTGTCATGTTGGGTTCAGTAACTGTTAAAGGCTGTCCATTTTTTATTTGCTCAATAAATAATGGAATTACAGACCCTCTTGAGCACATAACATTTCCATATCTTGTTCCACATATTAATGTTTTATCTGTTGATACAGTTCTTGCCTTAGCAACAAATACTTTTTCCATCATTGCTTTTGATGTCCCCATTGCATTAACTGGATATGCAGCTTTATCTGTTGATAAACAAATAACTTTTTTTACTCCTGCTTCAATAGCTGCTGTTAAAACATTTTCCGTTCCTAAAACATTTGTCTTAACTGCTTCTATAGGAAAGAACTCGCAACTTGGAACTTGCTTAAGTGCTGCAGCATGAAATACATAATCTACTCCATACATAGCATTTTTTATACTTTGTATATCTTTAACATCACCTATATAAAACTTTATTTTATCGTTTTTGTAGTGTTTTCTCATATCATCTTGCTTTTTTTCATCTCTTGAAAATATACGTATTTCTTTTATGTCTGTATCTAAAAACCTTTCTAGAACAGCATTACCAAACGAACCTGTCCCCCCTGTAATTAAAAGTACCTTATCTTTAAACATCAATTTCCCCTCCCTATATAAAATGCTTTAATATTATCCGGCTTGATATATTTACTGTATATTTTTCCTCTAAATACTTTCTTGAATTTATACTCATTTTTTCTAATAAATCACTATCTTCAATAAATTTATTAATTATCTTATTGAAGGAATCTAAATCTCCACTTTCACACCACATACCAAAATTACCATATTCTAAACACTCCTTAATATCAGTATAAGCATCAGTAGCTGCTATAACAGGTAAAGAATATTCCATATAACTTAATAACCTTGATGGAAAATTAGGAATAGTAAATCTTTTATCTAACAAAATCAATCCAACATCTGATATCTTCACTAACTCTTCATACTCTTTCTTAGCTAAGTATTCTTTGAGAATAAAGTTTTTTGGCTTTTCAATATCTACAAATTCTTTTAAACTACTATATTCCGTACCATTCCCTACAACCATAAAAAATACCTTGTTGTTTTCTTTATTAGACCTAGCTATATCAATTAAAAAATCTATACCCTGAGGCTTTCCTAAGTTCCCACCGTATATGATAAGAAGAGAATCACAGGGAATCCCCAACTTTTCCTTTAACAGTTTCTTGTCTATATCATTTACTTTTTGTATTTCTTTTGGTGAAATACTATTTGGACATACCTCTACTATACTTGGATTTATAAAATTATTGTGATTTATTACATACTTTTTATTAGCTTCTGACATACATCCTATATAATCTGAATTTTTATAAAGCTTTTCTTCCTTATTTCTAAATAACTTATGTAATAAACCTCCTTCTTTCATCATTCCCATATCAACTGCATTTTGAGGAAATATATCTTTTAATAACAAATATGATTTGGCTCCATCTCTATCTTTAATCATTTTAATAACTTTGCTAAATGTAATCGGTGGAGTTGAATAAATAACTAAGTCAAACTTAACACTAGGCATAAACTTTCTAATAGCTTTCATAAACTGTGTTTCAATTAGAATAGTAGATATCCCCTTTTCAATTAAATTAGTTTTTTGTATATTACCAGTCTTTACTCTAAGTACGTTTATTCCTTGTTGAATGACGTATGACGTTTCCTTATCATTTCTTCTTTCACATGCAGTCACAACATAAACACTATTTCCCTTACTCCTTAAATCTTTCATTAAATCTATATACAAGTTACTAGCGTCTTCTCCTTCTGGATATGCTAGTGTCAAGAATAAGATATTCACTTTTTTTCCTCCATTTTTATTATTTTATAATCTTTGCAGGAACTCCTACAACAGTTTTATTTGCTTCAATGTCTTTAACCACTACTGAACCTGCACCTACGATACTACTTTTTCCTATTATCTTATTTTGAATTATAGTTACTCCAGAACCTATTAAACTTCCTTCCCCTATAGTATCATATCCTGATACATTAACGTTCCATAGCAATGAAACATAGTCATCAACTTTAGAATTATGTCCTATACCACACTTAGGACTTACAATAACATGATCTCCTATCTTTATATCTACTGTCATAATTACTCCTGGATATATAATACAACCTTCTCCAATAGAATTACTTGTATGTATAAATACATCTGGATGAATTAATGTTGCAAAATTAAACATATTCTTCAACTTATTTACAATGTCTTTTTTCACATTATAATTTGCTATTGCAATAACAATATACGGTCTATCTTCCTTTTTTATGTTTTTATAAGTATTTATAAGTTTTTCTATACTTCCTATAACTTTGTATCCAATGATATCTTTTCCTCGCATCAACTCATTATCGTCAATGAATCCAAGCAAATTCCATTCATCTTTTATAAGATTAATCTGCTCAATAATCCAAGCAGTTTCACTTCCTACTCCACCAGCACCTATAATTACTATATCCTTCAATACACTTCACCCTAACATTAGTTAAATCCATTAAATCTTTCCATTGTAACATTACCATCTTGACTTATTCCCTCTCTCTTAAATACTTTATAAATAGTTAAAAATAAGATTTTAATATCAAGAGTTAAGGACCAGTTATCAACATACCAAATATCTAAGTTAAATTTCTCATTCCAGCTTAAACTATTACGCCCATTAATTTGAGCCCATCCCGTTAATCCAGGTAAAACATTATGTCTTTTTATTTGATTTTCATTATATAAAGGTAAATAATCAACTAATAATGGTCTTGGACCTATTAAACTCATATCCCCTTTTAGCACATTAATCAACTCTGGTAACTCATCTAAGCTTGTACTTCTAAGAATTTTACCAAACTTAGTTAATCTCATTTCATCTGGAAGTAAATTTCCGTTCTTATCCACTCCATCTTTCATACTTCTAAACTTTATCATCTTAAATACTTTGTTGTTCTTTCCAACTCTATCTTGAGTAAAAAATATAGGACTTCCCAAATTTAACCTAATTAATAATGCAACAACTATAAGTATTGGTGATAATAATATTAATCCACATAGTGATGCAGTAAAATCAAATATTCTTTTTACTATATGTCGAAATTTCTTATTTCCTGAATTCCCCACAGAACACCTCTTTAAAACAATCCTTTTATTATAGAAATAACCCTATCCATATCTTCTTTTGTGTTTTTGCTATCAGAAGGTAAGCATAATCCTCTATTAAATATATCTTCTGATATACTTATTCCATCATCATTATGACTAAAGAACTTATATTCCTTATAATAAGGTTGCATATGCATTGGCTTCCATATAGGTCTAGATTCTATATTTTCTTTTTCTAAAGCTAATATTATATCCAATGGCTTAACCTTGCCTTCAGGTTTTAAAGTTATACAGCTTAACCAATGATTTGACTTTCCATACTCGCATTCTGGCATCATTTCCATATCTTCTATATCTTTAAATGCTTCTTTATAAGTGTTATATATTTCTGTTTTTTGTCTTACTCTTTCATCTAGAACCCTTAGCTGTCCTCTTCCTATTCCAGCCACTACATTAGACATTCTAAAATTATATCCTAATTCCTTATGCTCATAATGTCTTTCATTTTCTCTCGCTTGAGTAATCCAAAATCTTGTCTTTGCTATTCTTTCTTCATTATTAGAAACAAGCATTCCACCACCCGAGGTAGTAATTATCTTATTCCCATTAAATGAATAGATTCCATAATCCCCAATTGTTCCTGACATTTTATCCTTATATGTAGCTCCTAAGCTTTCTGCTGCATCCTCTATTATAGGAACATTATATTTATCACAAAGTTCCTTTATATGATCCATATCTGCACTTTGTCCATATAAATTAACAACAATAATAGCCTTAGGTATTTCTCCACACTTCTCTGCATCTTCAAATGCCTTTTTTAATGCTTTAGGTGACATATTCCAGCTTTCTGGTTCTGAATCAATAAATACAGGAATTCCACCTTCATAGATAATAGGATTACAACTTGCAGCAAAAGTTAAACTTGAGCAAAACACCTTATCTCCTGCCTTAACACCTACACATTTAAGTGCCATATGTATAGCAGATGTTCCCGAAACTGTAGCTGCTGCTGATTTAATACCAACATACTCACTTAATTCTTTTTCAAACTCATTAACATTTGGTCCTAGAGGGGCTACCCAATTAGTATCAAAAGCTTCTTGAACAAATTTTTGCTCCATCCCTCCCATATGAGGCGATGATAAAAATATTCTTTTCTTTTCCATTTTTTATTCCCCCGTTCTAAACTTCCTTAGTAGCAGCCACTTCATTATCCTCATCGGGATTTCTATAAGTAGGTACCACTTCATGTAGTTTTTCTCTTAATCTTTCCTTACTTGAAAGCTTAACCACATCTAAAAGTTCATTTAAATCTTTTTTAACCTTATTTAATTCAAAATCTCCAGGTTTTCCTATAAATATCTTCTTATGGGGTGTTTCACTTAATCCTTCTTCATCCATAAGAAGTTCTTCATATAGCTTTTCACCTGGTCTTAAACCAGTAACTTTTATTTCTATTTCTTCATTTGGAACATATCCCGATAACCTAATTAAATTTTCTGCCAAATCATATATCTTAACAGGTTGTCCCATATCTAAAACAAATATTTCGCCACCCTTTGCATACGCTCCAGCTTGCAAAACTAGTTGTGATGCTTCTGGTATAGTCATAAAATATCTTGTTATATCCTTATGAGTTAAGGTAACAGGGCCACCTTCAGCAATTTGCTTTTTAAATAAAGGAACAACTGATCCATTTGATCCCAATACATTACCAAATCTAACTGCTACAAACTCTGTTTTGCTCTCTCTATCAATAGCTTGTATTACCATTTCACACATTCTTTTAGTTGCACCCATTACATTAGTAGGGTTTACTGCCTTATCAGTAGAAATTAATACAAATCTTTCTACTCCATATTCACTAGCAAGTTCTGCTGTATTTAAAGTTCCTAAAACATTATTTTTAATAGCTTCTCCTGGACTATCTTCCATTAAAGGAACATGTTTATGTGCTGCTGCATGAAATACAACCTGAGGTTTATATTCTTTAAATATACTATTTAATCTTTTTCTATCTCTAACAGATCCTATTAATGTCTTTAAATTTAAGTTTTTATACTTTCTTAAAAGTTCATTTTGTAGGTCGTAAGCATTATTTTCATAAATATCAAATATAATAAGTTCTTTTGGATTAAATCTTGCTATTTGCCTACACAATTCTGAACCGATAGAACCTCCTCCACCAGTTACCATAATTACTTTATTTTCTATATAACTAGAAATACCACTAAAATCTAGCTTAATTGGTTCTCTTCCTAGCAAGTCTTCTACATCTACATCTCTGATTTTTTTAACAGAAAATTTTCCATCTATTACTTCTGAAACTCCAGGCATTATTTTTACCTGAGCAGTTGTTTTCTTACACTCATCTAAAATTTTCTTTAATTCTACTTCATTTAATTCTGATATAGCTATTACTATTTCATCAATTCTTTGTTCCTCTACCACCGTAGGAATATCATATCTATCACCAAGAACTTTTATTCCTGAAACATAAGTTCCTTTCTTTTGTATAAAATCATCAACAAAGGCTACTACTTTTTTCTTGTATTGTGGATTTTTCTTGTATTCATTAGCAACAAGAGCTCCTGCCCCTCCTGCACCTACTACTAAAACTCTTTTGCAATTTCCATTACTTCTATCTGTAATAAATATTAAAGTTCTTCTTACTACTCTCCAGCCTATTCTTATACCGTTACAAAATACCATTATCATAATTCCAGCCATTATTGTAACCATTAGCGGAATTCTTCTTTCGTCTAAATAAGATATTATTAAAACCACACTAGTAGCTAACCCTGTTGCTATAATTCCTCTTAAAAACTCATCTATGCTTGCAATAGACCAAATACTTTTATATTGTTTAAATGCCATAAATATCCCTATAAATATTAAAGACATTAAAAATATTTTGCTTATATAACTTTCATACATTACTACAATTTCTGCTATACTAATGTTCGTATATTTGAATCTAAATATAAAAGCTACAAAATATGAACAAAATATTAGTAACAGGTCCACTATTACCAATGTCAACATTTTTGCTTTTTTATTTTGCAATGTTATACCCCCTATGCTTAATTAAGTCACTTTAAAAAAGAAAAAATCCCCTTTTTCTCTTTTACCATTTCTCCTATAAACTCTATATCTTCATTATTTAATAATCTTCTGCCACTTTCTCTAAAAAGTTCTTCATTAATTTTACTTTTCTTTTTAGCCAATTCTATTCCATTAGCTATTCCCGTACATCTATTTGTATCATTATGTGCATCAGAACCAATAAAATTATATATATTATTAGCTAATAATATCTCTGCAGTTTTCTTTACACTATTTCCAAACTGACCTTCAATACTTCCAGAATTCATTTGAAATAAGAATCCTTCTTTAATAAACTTATTGATCCTCTCTGGTTTCTCTATTATTGGTCTATATCTTTCTGGATGTGCAAGTATTGGAATTACTCCCTTTACTTGAAGTTCATATATGACCTCTAATGTATCCCTATCAAAGCTTCTCATAGGAAGCTCTATTAACATATATCTTGAGTCATTAATTGTACCTATAAGACCACTTTTATAATCATCTATTATTTGTTCTGAATAATAAACTTCTTGACCATAATGTATGTTTAGATCTAACCCTTCCCCCTTTGCAAGCTTATTAAACTCCTTTACTAACTTTTTAACTTCATCATAAGGTGTTTCTCCATATCCCCTACAAAAATGAGGAGTGGCAACTATATCTTTTGTTCCACTCTTTTCTGCCATTTTAATCATATGTAAGGTCATATTTATATTTTTTGACCCATCATCAATTCCAGGTAATATATGTGAATGTATATCTATCATTTAATCGCCCTCTTACTTGCCTTCATTACCATAATAGTAGTAATATTTCTTTCTAGTGTTTTCAACACCATTAAGTACAGTTCCTAATATATTGGCACCTACTTTATCTAAAAGTGCTTTTGCTTGTTGTACTGAATCTCTTTTTGTTTTTTCTGCTCTTACTACTAAAATTGTTCCATCTACCTTAGTAGAAAGAATTTGAGCATCTGTTACAGCTTGTAACGGAGCACTATCTAGTATAATTATGTCATATTTGCTCTTTAGCTCTTCTAAAAGTCTTCCCATTGCTTTTGACCCAAGCATTTCTGAAGGATTTGGAGGTAATTTACCTGATGTTAAAATATGAAGATTCTCACTATATTCATTTACTGCATCATTCATTTTTTCTTTTCCTATTAATACATCAGATAGACCAACTAAATTAGATATCTTAAATTTTCTGTGAAGAGAAGGCTTTCTTAAATCACAATCTATTAAAATAACACTTTTTTCTGATTGGGCAAAGGATAAAGCCATATTACCTGCTGTAGTTGACTTTCCTTCACCAGGCTCAGAGCTTGTTACTACCATAGTTTTTATCTCTTTATCAAAAGATGAATATTGTATATTAGTTCTTAATGTTCTATAAGCTTCTGCAGCTATAGAATTAGGTTTCTTTTCTACTATAAACATATAATTCTCCTTTATTTAACCTTTTCTTGATCTGGAATAGCACCTAAAACAGGTACTCCTATAATATCTTCTAAGGACTCTTTGTCCTTAAATGTGTTATCCATAAACTCTAATAATAATGCTAGTCCAACTCCAACCATTAAACCTAGTAACATAGCTATTGCTATATTCATTTTTTTATTAGGACTTACTGGATTTTCAGGTAGCTTTACACTTTCAATTATCTTTACATCTGCATTCTTTATTAATGCTGATGATTCTTTAATAAATTCATCTGTTACTGCTTTTACTACATTGGCTGCTTCTTCTTTATTTTTACTTATGTATTTAACTTGCATTAATTGAGTATTTGTTATTTGTTCTGCAGATAATTCCGATACTACTATCTTAGGATCTAAATCTATATTATTATCCTTTAATGCCTTACCAACTAAATCCTCTGTTTTTATAAGGCTTGTATATGTTTTTACTAATTGTTGATACATTGTTATATCACTATTATTATAATTTTCTGTTGTAGCTTCCTTACCAACAAATAGTTTTGCTGATGCTTCATATTTAGGTTTTATTATAAAAAAGCTTACAACAGCAGATGTAATTGTTGCTATAAGAGTTATTGTAACTATTAATTGCCATCTCTTTTTCAGCCCATCTACTATATCTTCAATTTTGATGATTTCTTCATTCATTCTACTTTCCTCCATAAATTTTAACATTATATTGTCGAATATACATACATTATTTATTTTACCATCCCAAACTACATTTGTTAATAAAGAATATATAATCTTTATTATAAATATATTTCCAGTTATTTTATTAAATATTCATTACTGTAACGAATATTTAATATTATTTTCTATTATATATTCTATTTTAAATTATAATTATAAAAATTCAATCAATCCCACTATTTTTTCTTCGACAAATAGTTTTATAAGCAATTATTCATTTATATTTTTGTAATCCATCAGAGCTTATATAGAGTAGCTATTTTGTAAATGAAAACTTATTCATTATTTTTTTATAATCTGTCGAATATAAAATCTTCTTGTCGTTCATTTTTCGTTATCTTTTTTAACAAAACAAACTCATTACAATATAAAAATTTAAAATTGAATAAACTTTTTTACACGCAGCTTATCCAATCTCTAAATATATTTTCATTTATATTTTTTCTATATCCCCTTCTAAAATTTCAAAAGCAAATTCCAATAGATTTAATTTCAATGGTTATCTAAGATTTAGATTTAAAAATTAAATTATAAGATTATTCTTTTAAAACTATACTTCTTAAAGCAACTTTTCTTTTTTCATTTAAAAACTTTTAATCAAAGATTTTTTTACAGCTCCAGAAATTATTTATTTTTAAAATATTATTTTTATTATTTATATTTTAAAAGAATAAATCTTCTTTACTTCTTTTAAAACATATATTCTTTCATTAAACAAATAATTTTATTGTTAGAAGACATATTATTTATTATAATTATATTGTAAATATTTTCCACAAAGGAGTGGTGCAATGGTCAAGAAAAAACAGAACAGCGATATTTGTTCTGAAGATGTAGAAATATTAGATGACGTTTGGGATCAGGAGGAAAAAATTTTCAGAGATCCAACTGCAAGAACTGTTATGACTTTTAACTTTCAAGAACCTGATGATGAAGCACTATTATCAAATGAAACTGAAAAGAACGCTACTAATCAACTTAAAGAAAAATCCATATCTGATAAATCTAGAAATGATACTGTTTTTAACAACTTTACTGTAGGAGTAATTAATAACGATAAGGAAGCTTTTGATTGTAAGAGAAGCTACGCTCTTAGAAAATCAACTGTAAAAATGTTAAATGAATTAAAGGGCTTTAGTCTAGATGTTAATATGCCTGTTGGAGAAATAGTAGATGACGCTATAAGATATTATTACTATTATGTAACAAATCAACTTTAAGAAGATAGTATAAATCACAAAAAAGGATGCAGAGAGTTTTCTCTGCATCCTTTTTATTTATATCCTTTTTTTATTATTCTTTTTACAAATTCAATACTCTTTTGTTTTATAAATTCAATCTTTTTCACAGTATATTGTTCAAAAAATATACTATTCACATAGTCACTATATTTACCTTGATAAATACAATTTTTCAAATACTTTTGAGCGCAAATACTAAATATACAATCTATATTAATATAATTAATCAGCTTCTCCAAATATTCTTTCTTTTCATCTAATGTATATGATAAATCCATCATATTTTGCACCATTGAAATTTCAAAATGCATATCAAGTTCTTTTTCCGTAGGATAAAAATCGAATTTTCCTAAATAGTCTTTATATATACTTTTAAACACTTGTTTTCTTTGTTCTAAATTTCTATTTGCAGTTCTAGTAGCACTAGTTTTAACAACTCTATAGTTTAACAACGCCTCATCTAAATTTGCTACTTTATATTTTAAAAGCATTCTGTTCCACAGACCATAATCCTCTGCGTATTTATCCTTATATTCATATTCTAAATTATCTTTTTTAATTATATCACTTCTCATAATAACTGTTGGATGTTGAAAAGAATTTTCAAATATACTATTTGCAATTAATTGACCATTAGTAGTCAGAACGTTAATTTTCTTTTTTACCGCCGACCCATCTAAAAACATATTAACTGCCGTACCTAACAATGCAACATCTAGGTTTTCTTCCATATATGCAACTTGTTTTTCAATTCTATCATATAAAGCAATATCATCTGCATCCATTCTTGCAATATATTTCCCTTTTGCTTCACTTATCCCTCTATTTAAAGAGTATATTAACCCCTTATTCTCCTTATTGTCTATTATTTTTATTCTATGGTCATTTGAATAATATTCTTGCATTATACTAAAACTCTTATCTGTACATCCATCATTAATTATAATAAATTCAATATTTTTATAACTTTGATTTAAAATACTTTCAATAGATTCATTCAAATATTTTTCACCATTATATACAGACATTACTACACTAACTAAAGGTTGCATAACTTAAAATCCTCCATAAATTCATAAATATTACTTTTGGTAATTTTATCATACTTCTTATAAAACAACTATTCAGTTTTTCCTACACCTGAAAGAATAATTCCTTTATTATGGTCTAAAGCCCAGGATATTCCCCAGTCATTTTGGAATATAAGAAGGTTTCTATCCTTAAAGTCTTTAACCTTTTTAGTATCTGAAGTAAGATTTAAAGTATCTGGATCTAAATCCTTGTTTTCAATCCATCTTACATATCTATAAGGAAGTCTTTCCATCTTAATATCTGTATTGTATTCACTCTTAAGTCTATATTCTAAAACTTCAAATTGAAGTACACCAACAACTCCAACTATTATTTCTTCCATTCCTATGTGAAGTTCTTTAAATACTTGAATTGCTCCTTCTTGAGCTATTTGAGTGACACCCTTTATAAATTGTTTTCTCTTCATAGTGTCTACTGGTCTTACTCTTGCAAAGTGTTCTGGAGCAAAGGCTGGAATACCTTCAAACTTAAACTTCTTTGATGGAGAACATAAAGTATCACCAATTGCAAATATACCTGGGTCAAATACCCCTATAATATCCCCTGCATATGCCTCTTCAACTATTTCTCTATCTTGAGCCATAAATTGTTGAGGTTGAGCAAGTTTAATTTTTTTACCACCTTGCATGTGCATAACTTCCATACCTTTTTCAAACTTACCTGAACAAATTCTCATAAATGCAATTCTATCTCTATGAGCTTTGTTCATATTAGCTTGTATCTTGAATACAAAGGCAGAGAATTTATCATCAAATGGGTCAATTTCTCCTATATCTGAATTTCTTGATAGTGGTGATGTAGTCATTTCTAAGAAATGTTCTAAGAATGGTTCTACACCAAAGTTAGTTAATGCTGATCCAAAGAATACAGGAGTTAATTCTCCACTTCTAACCTTTTCTATATCAAAATCATCTCCAGCAATATCTAGAAGTTCTATATCTTCCATTAACTTATCATGAAGAGCTTCTCCTAGAATTTCTCTGAACTTATCATCTTCTACATTACCTTCAATAGCTTCTACTTCTGTTTGTCCGTGGTCCCCACCATTAAAAGCAATAATTCTTTTATTATCTCTTTCATATACACCCTTAAAGTCTTTACCTGAGCCTATAGGCCAATTCATTGGGTATGTCTTTATGCCTAATTCATTTTCTATTTCTTCTAATAATTCAAATGGATCTCTAGATTCTCTATCCATCTTATTTATAAATGTGAAAATAGGCATCTCTCTTAAAGAACAAACTTGGAATAGCTTTCTTGTTTGATCTTCTACACCTTTTGCTGCGTCAACAACCATTACTGCTGAATCTGCTGCCATAAGAGTTCTATATGTATCTTCTGAGAAATCTTGGTGTCCTGGAGTATCCAGTATGTTGATACAATGTCCACCATAATTAAATTGCATAACTGATGATGTAACAGAAATACCTCTTTGCTTTTCTATTTCCATCCAGTCTGACACAGCATGCTTAGATGCTTTTCTTGCTTTAACAGAACCTGCAAGTCTTATAGCTCCTCCATATAATAAGAACTTTTCTGTAAGTGTAGTCTTACCTGCATCTGGGTGAGAAATAATTGCAAAGGTTCTTCTTTTTTTAATCTCATTTATATAATCAGCCAAAGCTTATGCCTCCTCTATATTAACATTAAGTATATTTTTACACATCTTTAGATTATACCACATTTTACTGTATAATAGACATAGAATTTGTTGGTTTTGGGAGGTTATTATGTTTAAGTTAATTGCTCTTGATATGGATGGAACTTTATTAAAAGGTGATAATACAATATCACAAGAAACAAAAAAAGCTATTAAACTAGCTAAAGATAAAGGAATAAAAATAGTTATTACTACTGGAAGGCCTCTTCAAGGAGTTATGAATTATTTAGAAGAATTAGATTTAATAAATTATGATGAATATGTTATTACTTATAATGGATCTTCTATTTATAATACAAAAACTTTAGAACCCATAGTTAGAAATGGGATAACAGGAAAGGATTTTAAAGATATTTATAAACTTTCTAAATCTTTAGGTGTTAAATTTCACGGTTTTATTGATGAATGCTGCATTGCACCAAAAGAGAACATATATACTCAAGCTGAAATTCAACATAATAATATAGAGGTTAAAATTATAGATATAGAAAATGATATAAATGATAATGATTATATTATAAAAGCAATGATTTTAGATGAAAAAGAAAAGTTAGATAAGGCAGTTAAAAGAATTCCTAAAGAATACCTTGAAAAATATAATGCATTAAGAACAGTTTCTTTCATTTTTGAATTTATGAACAAAAATTGTAGCAAATCTAGTGCTTTAAAAGCTTTATGTAGTTACCTGGGCATTTCACAAAATGAAGTAATCGCCTTTGGTGATGGAGATAATGATATAGATATGCTCCAATTTGCTGGTGTAGGAGTTGCTATGGGAAATGCTTCTGACTATGTAAAATCAAAAGCTGACTATATTACTCTTTCTAATGAAGAAAATGGTGTTGCTCATACTTTATATGAAACCATATTAAAATAAGGATGGCATAATCCATCCTTATTTTAACGAATTTATATATTCCTCTAATAAATCTACGAAGTTTTCCATATCCTTAGGATATATCTCTCCTATATTTGCTATTCTAAAGGTATCCTGCAAAGATATCTTTCCTGGGTATATAGTAAATCCTTTATTATAAAAATAATCATGCATCTTTTTAAAGTCATATTCAGGGTAACTCGGCTCAATTATTGAAGTTATTAACTTTGAATGATTACTTTCATCTACCAACTTTTCTAAACCGATTTTTTCTAATCCGCGCCATAAAATTTCACAACAACTTCTATATCTTTCATACCTATTTTCTATGGTTTCTTTTTTTGTTTCTATTATCGCTTCCTTTAATGCATACAATACTTGGACAGGTGGTGTAAATCTCATTTGATAATTCTTCTTAAAATATTCATATTGTTTATATAAGTTTAAGTATAAATTCTTTGGCTTTATATCTTTAGTTTTATTCAAAGACTCTAAATTAGCAATTACAAAGCTAACCCCAGCCATGCCTTGAATACATTTATTTGAGCTAGACGCTAAATATTTTATATTCATATCCTCCATATCTATAGGTATTCCTGCAAAAGAACTCATTCCATCAACTATCATATCTACTTCGTATTTCTTACATATTTCCCCTACTCTCTTAATGTCATTTAATAGTCCTGTAGTTGTTTCATGATGAACTAATGCTATATGAGTTACCTTTCGTTCACTCTCATTAATGACTTTTTCTAAATCATTATAATCTATTTCTTCAATTGGAGAACTATTAAACTCCAAATAATCTAACTTATAGGCTTCAGCTATTTCACACATTCTTTCCCCATAAGCTCCATTATTTACAATTAATACTCTTCCTTCCCCTACTACTGAGCTAATCGTAGCTTCTACAGCAGCTGTTCCTGACCCTCCAAATAAAACTGTAATATATTCTTCATTGTTCCCAACAAAGTTAGTAATCTCCTTAGACACAAATTCCATTACATCTCCAAATTCTTTTTCTCTCGGACAAATATCAGGTACAACTTGTGCTAATTTCACCCCATCTGTTGTAGTTGCTGGTCCTGGATTTAATAAAACGTTTCTTTTAATATACATATCCTCTCTCCACCTATCTTAAAAACTTCATAAATTCATTCTTATTTTCTATAGGGGTGGTTGTTGGTCTCCCCAAGTTATTTCGTGCCCCCTTTTTCACTTTTACTTCTAATAATACTGGACCTTCTATTTTCTCAATCTTCTGGCAATACATTATTAATTCTTCTTTTGTATTACAAGAATAACATTTATTATATCCACAACCCATTGCAATAGATGGTATATCAATATCTAACCCAACTGTTGCTTGGCCACCCACAGAGTCATGGGCTCCATTATTAATTACTATATGCATTAAATTCTTAGGCTTTTGATTGGCTATTATAGCTAATCCCCCCAAATGCATAATTAAAGCTCCATCACCATCTATACAATATACCTGTTTATCAGTATTCAATGCAATTCCTAAGGCAATTTGAGATGCATGTCCCATGGACCCTACTGTTAAGAAATCCTTATTATGCCCTTCTTGCCTTTTTTCTCTTAATTCAAATACTTCCCGTGAAGCCATTCCAGTTGTAGATACTATAGCAGAATCTTTAGATATATTATCCAGTAATACTTCTATAGCATCTTCCCTTGTTAATTCATAATTACTTGCCGTATGATTTTTTAATTTATATTCTTCAAAAGCTCCCTTTTTTATAATAATTGCAAACGGCTGTTTATTAATATCAATGTACCTTTTTGCCTTTTCTATTTTTTCTAAACACTCATTATTACTACTATTTTTATCTAAAATTTCATATTTAATTCCTAATAAATTTAATGTGTCCAAGGTTATTAATCCTTGTTTCTTATGTTGAGGCTCATCATTCTTTCCTGGTTCCCCCCTCCATCCAATCATTAATAACATGGGTATACTATATACTAAATTATCCGTAAGGGATGTTAGTGGGTTAAATGCATTCCCTATCCCAGAGTTTTGCATATAAACTAAACCTATTTTTCCTGTAGATAAATGATACCCTGTAGCTAGTGCTATTGAATTGCCCTCATTGGCTGCAACTATATTGTTATCATTATCCATATTATCCTTTACAAAGGCACAGAATGACTTAAGTAATGAATCTGGTACTCCTGTAAAAAATTCTATTTTTTCATCACGAAGTTTTCTATAAAAAATTTCAACATCTATCATTATTACTTACCTCCAGGGATTAAATTAAGTATTTCCTTTATAGGCATACAATATTCTGAGGCTTCTTTAGATCTTTCATTTTCTAAAATACTTTTAGCAGTATTAACCATAGCTGGATAAGCACTTCGTATTAAGTGATTAGCATATATTACAACATTTATTCCTAGTTCTCTTAATTCACTTTCTGTCATGAAATTATATGAAGTTGGAACTACCACTAGTGGAACTCTCTTTTCAAACTTATTGTATTTCCTACAGAATTCAATTATTTCCGTTCCATCCACTTCCTTACTATGAATCATAATACCATCTGTACCTGCATCAATATAAGCTTTCGCTCTTTCTAAAGCATCATCCATTCCAGCCTTAGCTATTAAGCTCTCTATTCTAGATATAATCATAAAATCCCCGGTAACTCTCGCTTCTCTTCCCGCTCTTATCTTTTCACAAAAATGATCAATTGTATCTTGTGTTTGTTTCACTTCAGTTCCAAAAAGAGAGTTTTTCTTCAATCCCACCTTATCTTCAATTATAATAGCTGACACCCCAAGTCTTTCTAATGTCTTTACTGTATATACGAAATGTTCAACTTTTCCTCCAGTATCTCCATCTAATATTATTGGTTTAGTAGTTACCTCTAGAATATCATTTATAGTATTTAATCTAGAAGTTAAATCTACAAGCTCGATATCTGGCTTACCCTTTGCTGTAGAATCACATAATGAACTAACCCACATACCATCAAACTCTTTTATTTTTCCATCTTTCTCAACTTTTGTTTTTTCTACTATAAGACCAGTCAATCCATTGTGTGCCTCTAATATTCTCACTATACCCTTAGAGTATATTAGTTCCTTCAACTTTTTCATTCTTTTTTGGGGAGTTGTCCCAATTGACATTATAGCATTCTCTAATTTGCTTATTGATGTACCTTCTGTATACCTTACTTCGATTAACTCTCCACCCCACTGCTTAATTGTATTAATCACTTTTGCTCTTAAGTTCTTTTGCAATCCTTCCTTCCAATCATCACCGTGTACTACATAATCAGGTTTTATCTTCAATAAATTAGGTACTTGATCCAATGTTTCTTGAGGAATAACCTTACTAACCCCTTTAATACTTTCTACAACTGTTTTTCTTTCTTCATATTTCATAACTGGATTTCTCCAATATTCAGAAATAACTTTATCAGTATGTAACCCAACTATTACCTCTCCATATTTATTTGCCTCCTTGATGACATTTAAATGACCATGATGGATTATATCTGCACTCATTGCAATATATACCTTTTTCATACGCTCTCCTCTCAGTTCATTATTTGAACACATTGTAGCTCTTACTTTATCCAATTTCAATATTTTTTTGTATTTTTTTACATTTTATTAACAATATAATTTTCTCAATGTAAATTGAAAAAGCAACTTCCGTTTTTATTCTTAAACAGAAGTTAGTATTGCAAAACATTTCATATAATTAATTTGATATTTATCCTCAGCGTATTATGATGATTAATTATGTCAAATAAAGAATTATGCAAAAGAAAGCACCTTATAATAGAAGACCACCTTATAATTGAATATGGGTTAGATCAAAATTATACATTAAAAGAAATTGCTGAAAGAGTTAAGAAAGATCCCACTACTATCTCTAAACAAATTAAGAGAAATAGATTTCTTAGAACAAGTAAGAGAAAAGAAAATGATGTATAACCGTGCCAACATCGAAGGAGTTGCACTAAAATAAATTTATGTAACAGTAGCTGTGGAAAGCAATGTAAGAAATGTAGATTTATAAATTGCTATCGAACTTGTGATGAATATTCAACTAAGAAGTGTTCTAAACTTAACCGTTACCCATATGTTTGTAATGGGTGCAGCACGATTACTACGTGTACCGGTGAAAAGAGCTATTATAAAACTAAAATTACAAATACAAAGTATAAGGAACTATTAGTCACATCTAGAGAAGGACTTAATATAACTTCAAATGAACTTAAAAAGATAGATGAAGTAATTTTACCACTTATTTTAAAAAGCCAATCAATATCTCATATTTTTACTCATCATAAAGATGAGATAAATTGCTGCGAAAGAACTTTATATTATTATTTTGATAAAAATGCTTTTACAGCTAGAAATATTGATTTACCTAGAAAAGTAAAATATAAACCTAGAAAGAAATCTAAAATGCCTATAACTAAAGAATCTACTGATAAAGTTGGTGGAACATTTAATTACTTTGTTAAATTTATTGAAGATAATCCCAATATTCCTGTAGTAGAGATGGATACGGTCCACGGCACACGAAGTGGCAAAGTGCTTCTCACTTTTATGTTTAGAAACTGTTCATTAATGCTAGCTTTCATTATTGATAGCTGTAGTCAGGTCGCTGTTAAAGATGTTGTAGATAAGCTACATGCAGTGTTAGGTAATGAAATGCTTAAACGTAGTCTTCCTGTTATTCTAACAGATAACGGTTATGAATTTAAAAATCCTGAAGCTTTAGAATTAGATAGCAATGGAAATCAAAGAACTAAAATATTTTACTGTAACCCTATGGCTTCTTATCAGAAGCCTCACCCAGAAAAGAATCACGAATACATAAGATACATAATCCCTAAAGGGAAATCTTTGAATAATAGGTCTCAAGAATATATTACCTTAATGATGAACTATATTAATAGTACAGCAAGAGCTAGTTTAAAATGAAATATACCATTCAAACTAGCTCAAATGATATTAGATAACTCACTGCTAAACAAGCTCAACTAAAACACATCACAGCAGATGAAGTATATCTAAAACCTGAACTTTTTTAAAATAAGATATCAAAAATATAGGGCAAATATCAGCGGAACTTAATTATGCAAAGTTGAAGCAAACGGAAGTTAGTTTTGCATTTAACCATAATTTTCTGAATTAAAATTTAATATCTTGGAAAGACTATAAACAAATAAGGAGGGATACTTTATGAGCAAGAAAAAAGCATATTTGCCTAAAGTAAGAACAGACTATCATCCAACTGAAGATGAGATAAGAAGCTATGCTCCTAATGGAGATTCCACACCTCTTCCTAATCCTGCTGTTGATGATATAGCTGTAAATAATATAGCATGGCAAGAATTTGATTATACAGAGAGTCTTTTTGATGAAGGTGACGATATAATAGATGATAATCATAACTATGAAGACTAGGATAATATAAAAAGATAACCTAGTTAATAGATATAAAAAGGATAAGGAAAGATCTCGGCTTATGCCGAGATTCTTTTTTAATATAAAAAACTCCACTATAAAGTGGAGTTTCATCAAAATCTTTATTATGCTAAATTAATTTTCTTTAATATTGCTTCTGCTCTTTCTTTTGTATTGCCAGTTATAACATCATACTTAACATTTTCTGATTGTAAGAAATTAAGTATTGCATTATCTACTGCAGATGCCATTTCTTCATCTTGCCATCTTACTCCATCCTTTGTGTAACCAAATTCTCTTGGAACAAAGAATACATGGTCATACTTAGGTAAATCTCTTAAAGCAAGAACATATAAATCCTTTAAGATTTCAATTTCTTTCTTGCTTCTTTCTTTATCACCAAGCATAAATCTTCCATATATATATGGTACAAAAGTTGCATAGTCTGTAATTGCATAATCAAATTGTTCTAGCTCTTGTTCTAACTTTAGCTGACCTAGGTATATCCCATATTGTTCAGCTATATTTTCAATCATACCTTTATCTCTTAAATAATCAGTGCTATATTCTGAAGCTGCACCTACATTAATATCTCTAATTTTTAAATCTACATATAATTGTTGCATCAAAGTAGTCTTTCCACATCTAGGTCCACCTAGTATTGCTATTCTTACAGGCATATCCAACCCTCCATTACATTTTTGAAAAACATAGTCTATTTTATCAAAAATCATTCCAAAAAACAACAAATAAAAATTGGTTATCTTTATACTACTTTAAGCAATAATTTTTTATAGCTTCTGCAACACTATTAACAATGTACTTAACTTCCTTTTTTACTCCATCCTCTGACGTTTCAAATGTAAAACTATTTCCTGCTTCTTTAAACATTGGTATATCATTATAAGAATCCCCTATAGCATATGTATCCTTAGTATCTATACTTTCTCTTTCCTTTACATAGTTTACACCTTCTCCTTTAGAGCACCCCTTAGGAACCACATCAATAAAGTAAGTGTTTCTATATGCAACTACTTCATCTGAATATTTTTCATTAATGAATCTACATATTTTCTCAACTTCTTCTATATCTGACTCTGGATAATAAAGAGAAATTAAAGACAAGTTTTCATCCTTTATATTTTCTAAAGCTTCATATTCTAAACCGTTCCAATCTATATCTTCTTTATATCTTCCATAAACTACATAAGAAGTATATCCTGTTTCCACAGATATTACAGAATCATCACTTTTTACATCAGTTATAATACTATTTACTGTATTATAAGGTATTTCTTTATGATGAACTACCTTACCATCCTTGTCTATTATTAATCCACCATTTAAAAGAATTAAATAATCTACTTTTATTCCATACTTGTCTTTTAAAAAAGTACAACTATTATAAGCTCTACCTGTTGCAACTGCTAAAAGCTCTCCTGAAGCATTTAGTTTCTTAATTCCTTTAAGATTTTCATCTGTTATATTGTTATATTCAACTAAAGTTCCATCTAAATCAGTTACAAATAGCTTCATCCTTTGTTCCCCCGTTAATTAATTCATTGAATCTTCTATATACTTAGTTACAGCCTTAATATATAATCCATAACCTTTATCATTAGGTAATCCACCATTACCTACAAGCTGATTTATTGCTACACCAGAGTTTGCAAACTCATTACTTACATCAATTGCATTAAGAGTATTATTTTTCGAAATATTTTGCATAGCAACTCTATATGCGTTATCTCCAACTAATGTACTTGGTAATATAGGTAAAATTGTGCCATTTGGATTTTTTTCTTTTACCTTATTTACTATTCCCTGATAGTTAGCATTAAAAGTATTAATATTAGTTAGCTTATTATTATCATTTTGTCCAAAGCAAATAATGATTAAATCGTAATTACTTATATCATTATTTGTAGCCACTTCATAACCTACTCCTGATGTTGCACCAGCTCTTGCAAGAGAAACTAATTCCACCTTGCTACCATATGTATTAGTCATCCAATTTGCAATTTCTTTATCCCACATACCAGCTGTAGTATTTCTTCCTTGACTAAGGGCCAATCCATCACCTAATACGAGCATTCTTACATCAGACTTATTTTTCAACTTGCTATAAAGCCCCTTATTTTTTTCTTTTGGTGCTTCTTGATCTTCTTTTTTTTCTTCATCTGAAGGCTTTTCTTCTTCCTTCTTATCTTCTTTACTAGTATTGTTATCTTTTGACGCAACCCATTCTGAAGTTACGCTCTCACTATCTTTTTGCATTTTCTTTTCTTTAAGAATCCCAAGAGTTAAGACCCCTATTAGGACAATAAATAATACAATAATAATTCCTAACCCTTTTTTACTATTATTCATCAAAATTCACCACCTAACCAATTATATTTTACACATTTTTCTATCCCCTGTAAACAATGAAAGAAAAGAGAAGCTACCTAAGCAGCTTCTCCTTACTCTATTACCCTATTACCTTTATTACTTAAATTCAACTTCTACCTTTAAAGCACCTGCTTCTTTAGGAATTATATCCACTTCCTTGCCATCTATTCTTATCTTGTTTTCTTTACCTCTTATAACCTTAATATCATAATGTTCTTTTTCATTATTAATCTTAATGTTATATTCAGTCCAATCTGCTGGCACACAAGGTTCTACCTTATATCCTTTTCCTTCTACATGTTTTAATCCTAAAATATCTTCAATACCTACCTTATACATCCATCCTGAAGCTCCAGTATACCAACTCCATCCTCCTCTTCCACCATGAGGTTCTTTAATGTATACATCAGCTGCCATAACATATGGTTCAACCTTATATGTTCTACATTCAAGTTCAGTTTTAGAATGGTTAATAGGATTAATCATGTTGTAATACTTCCATGCCTTATCTCCCAATCCTAGTTTAGTTAAAGCTAAGATTACCCATACTGCTGCATGAGTATATTGACCTCCATTTTCTCTAACACCTGCAACATAACCTTTTATATATCCAGGCTCTAATGATGATTTTTCAAATGGTGGTGCTAATAACAGAATCATTCCCTTATCTTTTCTAACTAGGTTCCTATCTACAGCCTCCATTGCTTCAACGGCTCTTTCATTTTTACCAGCACCTGAAATTAATGACCAGCTTTCTGCTAATGAATCTATTTGACATTCTTCATTGTCTCTTGAGCCAAGTGGAGTACCATCATCAAAGTATGCTCTTCTGTACCATCCACCATCCCAAGCATTATTTTCAATATTTTCTCTAATAAACTCCTTCATTTCAGAATATCTATTTAGTCTTTCCTCGTCCTTCATATACTTACATATATCTTGGAAGTCATTTAATATATCGCAAAGGAACCATCCAAGCCATACACTTTCACCTTTGCCCTTATTACCAACAGTACTCATTCCATCATTCCAGTCACCGCTACCCATTAAAGGTATATTATGTTCACCAAATTTCAATCCCTTTTCTATAGCTCTAATACAATGTTCATAAATAGTACCTTCAGTAGGCGAGTTATTTACAATTGTATATCTTTCATCTTCTCCTTCTCTTAATGGTTCATCTTGAAGATAAGGTGCTTTTTCATTTAATATGCTATAATCTCCTGTTCTTTTTATGTATTGAGCTGTAGCATATGGCATCCACAATAAATCATCAGAAAATCTTGTTCTTATTCCACTATTTACAACAGGATGCCACCAATGTTGTACATCTCCTTCTAGATATTGTCTTGATGCATTCCTTATTATTTGAGCCTTAGCTATATTAGGATTAACAATTCCTAAATTCATAGAGTCTTGAAGTTGATCTCTAAAACCATAGGCTCCTCCTGATTGATAGAAGGCAGTTCTGCTTAAATATCTACAACTATAAGTTTGATATAGCAACCAACCATTAATCAAGTAATCCATAGACTTATCTTTTGTCTCTACTTGTATATTTCCTAGGAAATTTGACCAATATTGCTTTACTTCATCTAAGGCTTTGTGACATTCTTCAATATTCTTATACTTATCTATTAATTTTGATATATTCTCCTTACTTTCATCTTGACCAAATAGTATAATTATCTCCTTTTTTTCCTTTGGAGCTAATTTAATCTTAGTTTCAGTTGCTAAACAAGGATCATATATACTTCCTGTTTTATTAGATAAGTTTTTATAATTTAAAGCATTAGGAGAAGATATATCCTCACCTACTCCAAGGAACTCTTTTCTATCACCTGTAAAAGATAAGGTTTCTCCACCTAAAATAGTTAAGTATGCTCTCATTTTTCCAAAATATTGACTATATGGATTTTGACCACAAATATAATTTTCTTCTAGCTCTGTAGAAATATATTTTGCACTTCCATAATTAAATACCCCTAATACTAGTTGAGCATAATAGTATATTGACACTTCTCTTTCCTTATCTAATAGATTCTCTAAAGTAATCTTTTGTATTTTTAACTTTTCTCCCCTAGGACAGAAAATCTGCATTTCACCTTTTATATTATAGGCTGTATGAGTAAATGTAGAATATCCAAAAGAGTGCTTAATAATATACTCTCCACCATCTCTAACTGGTTTAGGAGCTATAGAGAAATACACTCCGCTGTTATTGTCTCTAATATAAAGAGCTTCTCCTGGAGGATCTATTACCCAGTCATTACTCCAAGGAGTTATTTTATTTTCTCTACTATTTCCACACCATGTATATCCTGAACCCACTTCTGATATATGGAATCCAAAGTCTTCGTTTGAAACTACATTTATCCATGGAGCAGGAGTGTTGTTATAGTTATTTAACCTTATAACATAACTCTTATCTTCTGGATCAAAGCCTCCATATCCATTCCAAAAATCTAATTTTTTACTTAAATCATCATTTCTAGAAACACTGTTTTCAGGTAGTTCTTCTATATTCCTAAGAATTTTCTCACCATAATCTATTTTTTCTTCTTTGTTGATTTGTACATTTATCTTACTCTTTTCAACCAACTCTTTATGTCTTAGGAATTCAACTTCTTCACTTGTATCTGCTTCTTTAATTTGAGTTATTATAGATCCCTTTTCACTATCTACATATAGTGCTGATATTCCTATAATAAAGTCTTTTATATCTTCACCCATAGTAGACTTATTATGAAGGAATATTCCACCTGTTTTATTAAGAATATCTCCTTCTTTAGATAAGTTTATTGCACTTATGATATTCTTTTGCATTGGTTGCTCATAAGATGCCTCTTCATCATTGTAAATTAGAAGGTCTACCTTTAAACCTTTCATCTTCCAATAATAATGCATCTTTATCATCCCTCTAACCAAATCCATATCCTCTTCACCTTTAACTACCGCCATAGCTATAGGTAAATCACCAGATATTCCATAAGCCCATAAATCTTGCTGATGTTTACTAATATTTTTTATGTAATCTTCCCTATCTATTCTACCACTGTGAAGGAATAATATATATGAAGCTAAGCTTTGATAAACATTTGCTTGTGAGGACTTTATTCCCAAAGCTTTTAATTCAAGTTGAATAGCTTTATTATATGAATTAAACACCTTATCTAGTTTGGTAACTTCTCCATATTCTTCTGCAAGAGCTAAAGCTTCTTCTTTATCATTTGTTGTTCCAGTTATATAATAAACTTCCTTAACATCCCCTGGTTCAAGCCTTAATCTAACTCTCATACTCATAATAGGATCAAGGACTATTCCTACTGTATTTAATAAGGCTGAATCATTATCCATTGCACTAGGATTTCTTAAATCTCTATTTCTACCTATAAAATTAACTCTCGATGTTTCATAGGTAATTGCACCTTCCATCTCTGATGCTGTAATAGCCTTGTGGAATATATAAGGTACAGTACCATTCTTAACTCTAGCTCTTCTATTTCCTAAAAGACATTTTCCTACATCATTAAACTCTGTTCCTATAAATAAATTTGAAAAACTTGGATGAACAGCATCTCCCTCAAAGGATTGAAGTGTTACCTCCATATAACTTGTAACTTCAAGACTTCTTCCTTTCTCTCCTGTATTTTTTAAAGTAATCTTTCTTACTTCAACATCATCCTCAGGAGATACAACCACCTCCATAGTTGTTTTAATAGAGCCATCTCTTCTACTATATTTTGCTTTATCCAAAGTAAATTCTGCATTGTAATCTTCCCCACCATATTTACATGGTTCATATGTTGCACTCCAGTAATCATTAGAATTTAAATTTTTAATATAGAAGAACATACCACTACTATCTGAAGTATTGTCTCCCTTCCATCTATAAACTGTCATTCCATCTTTTTTACCATATCCACTTCCTGATAGGGTTACCATAGTAGAATAACTTCCATTTGATAAAAGTAATACTTCTGGATTTTCTCTCTTTATTCCCTCATATATTCTAGGTACAAAATTCTCTCTTTCTAGTATTTCCTTCTTTATATTTAAATCTTGTTCATGTTCAAAGGTAATCTTCTCTGGAATTTTTTCTTTTAGTAACAATTCTGTTGCCTTAACCTCTGGAATTCTATGAAACCTCTCTTGAAATACGTTATTATTTAAAATATTATCTAGCCCCATCAAAGACATACCTAAATGATGTACCATATAGCATCTAACATCTTTACTATCATTACTGTCTTCTCCACTATCCATTTTACTCACTCTATTAGGAGTATAATCTATAGCTTCAATGAAACCATATCTACCATAAGCGCCGTTTTTCTCTAATTCTCTAAGATTACTAATTCCTATATCTTTAGAATAAGGTAAACTCATTAATGTTGAGTATGGAGAAATAACCAACTCATCTTCTAACCCTCTTTTAAGTCCTATTCCAGGCACACCAAAAGCCTTATATTGATAATTATCTGCTACATCAAACTGATAATATGCTGATTCTGAAATTCCCCAAGGTATTTCTTTTGTCTTTGTGAAATTTTTCTGTGCCTTTATTACTGAATCATATGTCATTTGTAATAAGGTATTAGGATAACTTTTCATTATTAATGCTGGCATGAAATACTCAAACATAGTTCCACTCCATGAAACTAAGCTCTTTCCACCAAAAGCATTAGTCATAGCTCTACTTAAATTAAACCAATGTGAACTAGGAACCTCTCCTCTTGCTATTGTAATAAATGAAGTAGCTCTTGATTCTGATGCCAACAAATCATAGTAGGAATTTCCCAATGAATTTTCCTCTAAGTTATATCCAATAGCAAACAAGCCTCTTTCATTGTTGTATAAAAACTTAAAGTTCATATCATTCATCATATTATTAATATCTAACATGATGTTATCCATTCTTTCCTTAAGTACCTTTAAGCTATTTACCTTATCCTCTATAGCCTCCTTAAACTCCTCTCCAGAGGAACCTAAAATCTCATCTAAGTGATTTAGGAATTCTTCTATAGATGGTGCTTTCTTTATTGACTTATTATCTAATAATTTTTCTACTCCATCTAAAAAGTATTGATAATATGATATTTTCAACTTTATTTCTTTTTTTGTTTTTCCTATCCAATATATTTTTTCATTATCTTCTTCATTTTCTATATCAATTTCTTCTAACTTCAACAGAAGTTTCTCCAAGGTTGGAATATAATCTTTTACTTCCATCTTATTTAGTGACTCTTTATTAATTAAACCTTCTAACCCAATTATTTTAAGAGAATCCCTTAATGCCAATATTTCTTGAAGTCTTATTAAAGGATTATTTTTATATTCCTCTAAGGTTGTATTAATAACCCACAAATATCCTAATAAATTCCCACTATCTACTGTAGAAACATATCTTGGCCATAGTGGTTCACAGCTTTGGGTATCATACCAGTTAAGAAAGTGTCCTTCACACTTTTCTAGTTTTTTCATTCCATCTAAAATTAACTCTATCCTATCAATAACTTCTCCTAAAGTTATATAACCTAGGTCATAGGCTACAACATTACTAATTAAGCCCATCCCAATATTAGTAGGAGAAGTTCTATGAGCTACCCCTTTATATGGTTGTTCTTGATAGTTATCTGGTGCAAGAAAATTATTTTCTTCATTAACAAAATCCTGATAATATGCCCATATTCTTCTTGTATTATCTCTTAAATATTCCTTATCCTCATCTTTAAGCTTAAACACTTCCTCTTTCACAGGAATACTTATATAGTAGGCTATGTATGGACTTACTATCCATAAAACGGCTAAAGGTAAATTTATTATACTTATTAAAAATCTTTCATCTAAGGCTAATACAACTACTAATATTCCACAAAAAATAGAGAACCACATTCTCTTTGAATAAGAACTTAATGAATTATTAGTTGTTCTTTCTGCATCTTCTGCTGTTTGCCATTGTAACCTATGCTTTTTAGATATTGTCATTCTATAAATAGTTCTTAGTATAGCATCAGCCATAAGATAGGCTTGATATGGTATAAAACTAATTATTAAAAGTATTTGTTGCATACTTTTAAAGGTACCTCTAATCATATTCTTAGGAGTAACAACAAAATCTGTTACTGTAAATACTAATGGTACTATAGCTCCTAAAAAGCATAAAAATGTTATCTGATTGCTTCCATTTAAAAATGTAAGATTTAATATTATAGACAAAAGTAAAACTGGAGCTAATAAACTTCTTCTCAAATTATCGAATATCTTCCACTTAGATAATACTGATATCTTTTTAGAAAATAACCACTTAAAAATTTGCCAATCTCCTCTTACCCATCTATGTATTCTCTTACAGCTTGATTCGTAACTAGATGGATAATTATCAATAAATTCTACATCTGTAACCAAAGCACACTTTGCATAAGCTCCCTCTAGCAAATCATGACTTAATACAGTATTATCTGGAATTTCTCCTTCAAGAACTTCTTTAAAGGCATCTATATCTATTATTCCTTTACCTATAAAGCTGCCTTCCCCAAATAAATCTTCATATGTATCTGAATAAGCAATTGAATATCCATCGATTCCTCCTTCTCCAGCAAAAATTCTAGAGAAATCAGACTTATCTTTACTTTCTAAAGATATACTTACCTTAGGTTGCATAATCCCATATCCATGTTTTACAAAATTATTTTTAACACATGCTCTATTAAGAATGTGACTCATTGCTCCAACTAATTTAATAGCTGAATCTCTTGGCATAAAAGTATCTGCATCTAATGTAATTATGTATTTTATATCCTTTAAGCTTCCTATATAACTACTCATTACACTGAAAGTATGGTTTTCTTCCCCTCTAAGGAGATTCATGAACTCCATAAGTTTGCCTCTTTTTCTTTCCTTACCCATATATACCCCTTCTTTTGGGTTATATATCCTTTTTCTGCTTAAAAAGAAAAAGTGCTTTTCACCACTAAAATACTTATTGTTCATTCTTAATGCTTCTTTAAATCCAGCTTCTATTATTTCTTCTTCATCTGAAGTTTTTTCAATCTTACTATCTTTAAAATCTCCTAACAAAGCAAAGTATAAGTTTTTATCCTTATTACCTAGGTAAGATACTTCAAGCTGTTTCATTAACTCTTCAGTTCTCTTTGCATTAGGTAATATAGCTGGTATTACTATAATTGTCTTCTTATTATCTGGAATTCCTTCTGATAAATCTATCTTAGGAACATGTCTTATTGGCTTTAACTTGCTAACAGACCAATTAATAAGAGCTACAACTATTTCATTAGCTGGAACTATCATAAGTAAAGCAGATACAATCAGTTGTCCTGTAGAAAAATGTGCTCCTAGAATGTAACTGAATGCTAAAATTGCTGAAACAATCATCATGGTACATACTATGTTTATAGTAATGTATAGCCCTTCTGAAAACTTATTATTTACTTTAACATGTAAATTCAACTCATTTGATAGATCTTTAACTCCATCATCTATAATATAATATCCAACATGAGTCCTATAAGCTCTCTTTCCCTCCTCTTTAGCTCTAGTTGCAAGATAAAGTGCTTTTTCCGTTAATGTTATTTCATCTACCTGAAACTTTCTAGCTAATTTTTCTATACTATGTCTATAATAATCCTTAGACTTAAAGTCCATTTTTTCATATGTTCCATAGGGGTCTGTTTGCAACTTTTTTTCTACTATTGATGTAGAATCAAAGAAATTCTTCCAACTTATACTCTCTATACTTCTTAATGCACTTATATATGTACTTATATTTTGCTCAATGCTTCCTTCTATAAAATACTTTTTTACTGATTCCTTATCACTAGATCCACTAGATTTTTGTTCGATTAAATCATATACTCTTTTCTCTTCTATAGAATTATCTCTTAATACTTTTAATAACTCATCTTTAAACAATCCTTCTATATTTTCATAATGTTCATTAATATAAGCTAATATATTTTCTAAATCATTTTTATTTATAGAATCTATAATATTGTAAGCAATATCCTTTCCTAATTTCTTCTCATTTTGAACATTTTTAAGCATATCAGTCACATCTGATAATTCCAGTATAATAGCTATTCGTAGCATTATTGGAAATGCCCAAAGTTCTCCCATAGTAAACTTTTCGTCCTTACTTTGTATAAAACTTATTGCTTTATCTTCAGTAACTATTCCTTCATACTTCTTGATAAATTCTTTAGCATAAGAATATATTCTTTGAACATTACCATCTAAATTTTTATCTGAATAAGGTAAATTATAAAAATAATCATGAGGCATATTTTCCTTTATTGACTTATACTCCTTTTCTACTAGATATATATTATCTAATAGCCATTCACCAGAACTTAAGACCTCTTCCCCCTGCTTTGACAAAGATTTAATATATTTATAATTATTTTTTATCTTAGAAAAACCATTATTTAGTTCACTTAAAACTTCTCTACCTCTCAAGGTCTTCACTCCTTACAAATAATTCTTAAAATAGTTTTCCCAAGATTTTATATTTAATTCCAAAGAAAAGAAGCCTTGCCTAAGCAAAGCTTCCTAACCAATTATTTGTTACTCATTAAGTAAATTATAAACAGCTCCTATCATTCCAGCATCATTTTTATGCTTACATCTTTCAATAACACACTTAACATCATTCCAAGCTTCTATCTTTTCCAATGCATTTACTACTTCTTCTATAAACTCTTCTCTTTCACTTACTCCTCCACCAATAAGTACTTTTTCTGGATTTAAAGTGGCACTTAAATTATATATTCCTGTAGCAATTAATCCATACCATTCATTTATAATTTCTTTTACCTTAGAATCTTTTTCTCCATCATTAAATACAACTTGTCCATCTACTTCTTTATCTAAATTCTTATATTTCATATATTCTTTTATCAATGCTAAAGTTGATGCTGTATTACTATACATTCCTTTTTCATTACATCTCATAAATCCAAACTCCCCACCTTGGAATGTACTTCCTCTAAGTAATTTATTATTTATATAGATTCCCCCACCTATGCCTGTTCCAATAGTAACACACACAAAATCAGAACATTCAGTAGCATTTCCATTAAACTTTTCTGCTAAAGCTACACATTTTCCATCATTCTCTACTGAAGTCTTTAGACCAGTCTTCTCTTCTATTATCTTAGTAATGCACTTTCCTTCAATACATCTTATTGCATAACAAACCTTTGGTATACCATTTATAGAATCAATAAATCCCGGCATACTTAGAGCTACACCCTCAACTTCATCTTTTCTTTCTAAAGCTATTTTTATTATATTTTCTAAAAATAATTCTTCACTTTCTGTACTTGTATCAAAGCTAGACTTTTCTAAAATAGCTCCTTCTTCATTTAATATTCCCCATTTAATTCTTGTTCCACCAATATCAAAAGCTAAATATTTTTTCATAAATCAAAAACCCCTTTATTTTAATATTTTCTTTATTAGCTTTAATTTATCATTATATGGAGCAAACCTAAAAGGCAATTCCATAAATGTTCCTCTTTTTAAAACAGACTTTCTATGACTAAATGTATCAAAGCTAGCCTTTCCATGATAAGAGCCTATGCCACTATTACCTACTCCACCAAAGGGAAGATATGTTGATGCAACATGTATTACAGTATCATTTATTGTAACTCCACCTGATGATGTATTATTTAACACATATTCAATTTTATTTTTATCTTCAGAAAAATAATATAATGCTAGTGGCTTATCTCCATTATTAACCTTATACATTACCTCTTCTAATTTATTAAATTCATATACAGGGAAAATCGGTCCAAATATCTCTTCTTCAAGTATTTTTGACTTTTCTTTTATATTAACCAATATAGTTGGAGATATATATTTTTCTTCTATAGATACTTCTCCTCCATAGAATAGTTCTCCTTCATTTAAATACTCAGAAAGTCTTCTAACTTCTCTTTCACTAATTATTCTTGGATAATCAGGGCTTTCTTTTTGTTCTTTTCCTAATTGCTTTTCTATTTCCTTAACTAACTCTTCTAAAAATTCTGCTTTTATATCTTCATGTACACAAAGATAATCTGGTGCCACACATGTTTGACCAGCATTTAAAAATTTCCCCCAAGCAATTCTCTTTGCACTCATCTTTATATTAGCATCTTTATCTACAATACATGGACTTTTACCTCCAAGCTCTAAAGTAACAGGAATTAAAGACTTAGAGGCCTTTTCCATAACTATCTTTCCTACTCTTACGCTACCTGTAAAAAAGATATAGTCTACAGGTTGCTCTAATAATTCAGAAACAACCTCTTTGCCTCCCATTGGATTAACTACCTTAATATATTCATTCTTAAAATTATTATTGATTATCTTTTCAATCAACATAGATGTATTAACAGAATACTCAGAAGGCTTTATAACTGCACAGTTTCCTGCCCCAATTGCTCCTATTAAAGGTGATAATATTAACTGAAAAGGATAATTAAATGGTCCTATAATTAATGCTACTCCATAAGGCTCTTTATATACATAGCACTTACTAGGATAATAATTAATTGAAGATTTCACTCTTTCTCTTTTAGACCACTTTTTTATACTTTTAATCATGATGTTTATTTCTTCATACACCATTCCTATTTCTGTTATGTATCCTTCAAAATTTGATTTTCCTAAATCCTTTTTTAAAGCATCTAAAATAATTTCTTCATTCTCTTTTATTAATCTTTTTAACTTTTTTAGATTATCTATTCTAAAATTAATGTCTTTTGTTTTCCCGGATAAATAATAATTCTTTTGTTTTAATATAATATCTTTTATATTATTCATATTATTTCCTTTCACCCTAACTATTTACTATTAATTTTATCATAGACATAGCCCTTTTTAAATATTTCCAAAGGAATCCTAAATTCAGGCATTCCTCCAGCATATGGTGCAATTTCATATTGTGCAAAAAATATTACTAAATTACTTCCTTCTATGAAAAAGCCTTGATTATCCTTTATTCCTTGAAATCCCTCTTTACCTGTAAAGTACATATCTTTATTCTTATCTATTTCGCTTTGAATTTGCTTGTTTATCAAACTTGCATAATCATATTTCTCTTTAAATAAATTATTAAGCTTTAAAATCTCTCCACTTCTTTTATCGATATTATAATACTTTCTTGTGGTGATTCCATGAGCACCACCTGTAAATTGATAGTAATCTATATAAAAACTTAATGGGTTTCTAGTATTCTTAACTTCATATCTAGCATTTGCTTCATAAGGCCCCAATGGTTTAACATTTGTATCGAAATTTTCTTTTGCAATCAGTCTAATGTCCTTAATCCATTCTAGAGTCCAATTTTCTATTTCTTTATTTATCTGAGCTTCTTTACTCTTATTAGATATACCACTTATCTGAGGTATAATTACATCCACATCCACGTAATCATCTTTCTCTTTTATAACTTTATCCACAATTCTAACTTCTTCTTCATTTTTCGACGTTTCACTTGCCAACAATACCTGTGGACAAAAACTGTTTATAATGTTGATAACTATTAAAGAAAAACTTAACAAAACTTTACTACTCATAACAAAAATCATTCCTTTCGTGCTTTTTTATATAGTATTCTCTTTTTCTACATTTATCAACATTATAATTCACATTTTCTTAACAACTTATCCACACCTAAATGTGGACAATGTGGATAGTATCCATTTTTTTCTATATTTTCATTTGATTATTTACTTTACATATCTTGGTATGATAAAATTCATATACAACAAATATATTTTTAAAGGTGAATATTATGAGAAAATTTTCCAATAAAAAGCTACAAAATATTATCTTAATAGCACTTATAATAATTCTAGTAGGAGTTATATTTGCTATTTACATTAGAGAAAAAGAAGAAAAAAACATTGCAAGTAATGAAAACATTGAAGATTTACAACTAAATGAAGAACAAGAGGAACCTAAAATTGAACCAGTAGAAATTAATAGATTTGAAGGTTTAACACTTATTAACGATAATCGTGGGGTTCCTGTCCTATATTATCACTCAGTAGAGCCTTCAGAGAAAAATGAAGTTATTATTTCTCCTGATAGACTTAGAGAGCAACTTCAATTTATTAAAGATTCAGGATACACTACCCTAACTATTAGTGAGTTTAATGACTATATTATTAATAAAAAATCAATACCAGAGAAAAGCATACTCATAACCTTTGATGATGGTTATATGGACAACTATACAAATGCTTTTCCAATACTTAAAGAATTAGATATGAAAGCAACAATTTTTGTTATTACTTCTGTAATTGACGAAGGTAGTTACTACTTATCAAGTGAAAGAATTAAAGAAATGTCTGACTATGGAATAGATATAGAGAGCCATACAGCAACCCACAGTCATTTAGATCAACTTACTTACGAAGAACAATTAAAAGAACTAAAAGACTCAAAAGAAAAGATAGAATCTATTACTGGTAAGAAAGTTCTATCTGTGGCTTATCCATATGGTGACTTAAATGAAGATAGCACTAAAGCTGTAAAGGAGGCTGGCTATTCATTAGCTTTCACTACTAATTTAGGTTATTCTGATAGAGATGATACTCCTGTAAAACTGGATAGAATTTATGTAAGTTCTAGATATACAATGGAAAGATTTAAAAGTAGATTAATTAATATAAATAAATAAAAAAGTGGAGTGGATATTTACTTTAAGTCACAGAAAGCAAATATTCACTCCATTCATATGAAAGTAAGGAAACTATAAAACTATTTTTCTTGCCTACTATTCTTTATAAACCTTTTGAGAATCTTTTATAAGATCATTTATACCTTCTAACTCTTTTATAGTTAAATCTCTCCAATTACCATTCTTTAAATTTCCTAAATGAATATTCATTATTCTAACTCTTTCAAGTTTAACTACTTTATACCCAAAGACTTCACACATTCTTCTTATTTGCCTATTCATTCCTTCAGTTAATATTATTCTAAATACCTTGCTTCCCTCTTTTTTAACAAAACATTTCTTCGTAACAGTACCTAGAATTCTAACCCCAGATGACATCTTCTTAATAAAATCATCAGTAATTGCCTTATTAACAGTTACCATATATTCCTTTTCGTGATTATTTCCTGCACGTAAAATTTTATTAACTATATCTCCATCATTAGTTAATAAAATTAATCCTTGGGAATCTTTATCTAATCTTCCTATAGGAAATATTCTTTTTTTATGCCCAACGAAATCAACAATATTTCCTTTTACTTTATGCTCAGTTGTACAAGTTATACCTACTGGTTTATTTAATGCTATATAGACAAGTTCTTCTTCCTTCGTTATATCTTTCCCATTTACTTTAACTATTTGCCCTTTTCCTACCTTCATACCCATAGTGGCCTTTACTCCATCTATTGTTACCTTCCCATTTTCTATAAGCTTGTCAGCTTCCCTTCTAGAGCAAATTCCAGTCTCGCTTATGTATTTATTTAATCTTATCTCTTCTTTTCTATCATTATGTACTATTACATTATTATTTCTGTTCATCCTTCGATTCCTTTTCATCATTTACCATCTCTTTAATATTATGTTCCTTACCCGAATTATTTACTAATACCCTTACTTTTTCTTCCTTAACATACCTTGCTGTATCCTCTAACAGTCCATATTTTAAAGCTTCTCCACTTATAGTAATTAATATACTTTGATTTGGTATCATATCATTTTCCTTAGCATATCTTATACTTTCTTCTAAAGCTTTATCTATATTTTTATACTTTGGATTTACAGCATTTATAAGGTCTTTACCCTTTTGAGTTGGTGAATAAGTATATATTACTTTATTAAATCTATTAAGTTCATACTTTAACTGAGATGTTGTATCTATAACAACAGTCCTCACCGACTTAGTATATTGATAAATTCCACCTGCCAAAATAAAAGTTAAAAATACAGCTCCTATGCATATTTGTAACTTATAATTTCTAATTCCTTTTTTCTCTTTCCCTCTATATTCTTGTCCTACTTTTAAATCGCCTTCCTTTTTTAACTTCAAGAATTCCCCTGCACTTGTAAATACAATGACACTTCTTTTATTTACTTTAAGAACTATTCCCTTTTTTATATCATTATTTTTATTTTCTTTTGGAACTAATGCAGTAGTCTTACTTCTCTCTTCTATTCGTATATAATCTTGTATGTACTTATAATTAGGATTAGAAAGAATTATTACATAAACTAGTATATAATCCTGCCATATCTCCAAAAATGTTCTCGATACTCGCGTTCTCTTAGCCACCATTGCTACTGGTAACTCTCTTTTCTTTTGAACTTTCTCAAAAAGTTCATAGTCTTCATATATATAACTTGCTATATTCAAAATTAAATTTCTATCTCTATATGTTGGAAATATATTAACTAAGTCTTTTACAAGTATTTTATATAAAAATAATTCCTTAAGCATAAATGATATTTGCTTTTCTCTTATTCTTCTTACTTCTTCGCCAACTTCAATAATAGCTGGGCTACTTGAAAAAATATATTTATTTCTATTAAACTCCTCCATGCTTATCATCCTTTCATGGCAATACGACAATTTAAGCCATATTATCAAATTATACTACCTCACATATAATGTATTATACCATATAAAAACCTACACCTACTCTGTATATATCAAAGGTTTTCCAAATATATTTTACTGAACCCATATAATTTGAAAGTGAGGTTTATCTATGAAAGGAAATGTTATTTACGTTGATTTTATCTATAAGCGTAAGAGAGTAAGTTATATCAGATTCCTTATTACTACAAAATCTTTTTCCTTTGTTAGATATTTTAAATTTCTTTTTTTAACAGAAGAAAGAAATTCTAATGTAAATATTAGAGTAAAAAAGGTTCAATAATGATATAATTCTTATATACATTTTTTACAGGAGATGATTATATGAGAATTGGACTTGGATATGATGTTCACAAATTAGTTACTGATAGAAAACTTATTCTTGGTGGTGTTGAAATTCCATATGAATATGGATTACTTGGTCATTCTGATGCTGATGTGTTATTGCACGCTATAATGGATTCTTTATTGGGTGCTTCTGCTTTAGGTGATATAGGAAAACACTTTCCTGATACTGATCCTAAATATAAGGGAATCTCAAGTATAGCTTTGTTAAAAGAAGTAGGAAAGCTTTTATATGAAAATGGTTACAAAATTTCCAACATAGATTCAACAATTATAGCACAAAAACCCAAAATGGCACCTCACATCCAATTAATGAGAAAAAATATTGCTAATGCCTTAAACATAGACATTGATCAAATAAATGTAAAAGCTACAACTGAAGAAGGACTTGGATTTACAGGAGAGGGACTTGGAATATCTTCCCAAAGTATTTGCCTTCTTTATAAAGATTAAGAGAAATTGCATTTACAATTTCTCTTAATCTTTATTTATTCATTTCTTTTTCTCCAGTAAAAGTAAATTGATACTAAAGCACAAATACCCATTAAATATGGATAAACCGAATATCTTATTATTGCAAATGGTGATATCATAGCTAATCCTGATGCTGAAATAAGTTGTGCTCCGTAAGGAATTAATCCTTGAAATACACATGAGAACATATCCATTATACCAGCTACTCTTCTAGGTTCTAACTCAAACTCATCTGAAATATCTTTTGCTATTGGTCCAACAGTTACTATTGCAATAGTATTATTAGCCGTGCAGATATCAACTAGACTTACCAATGTAGCAATACCAAGTTCAGCTCCCCTTTTACTTTTAAAGTTCTTCATACCTTTATTTAATATATATTCTATTCCACCATTATTTTTAATTAACTCAATGGTTCCTGCTATTAATAAAGAGATTATTATAAGTTCGCTCATACCTTGTATTCCAGCTGAAATATTAGTAAATAAGCCTATTATATCAAAGCTTCCATATAAAAGCCCTATAACTCCTGCAAATACAATTCCACCTATTAATATAAATATTACATTTATACCCATTAATGCAGATATTAATACAGCTATGTATGGAAGTATCTTTATAAAACTATATTCATAATCACCTAAAGTTTGTATAGCTGTTCCTTTTGTAAGAATCATAAATATAATGGCAGTAACTATAGCTGCTGGTAATACTATTTTAAAATTCATTTTAAACTTATCTTTCATTTCACAACCTTGAGTTCTAGTTGCTGCAATTGTTGTATCTGATATCATAGATAAATTATCCCCAAACATAGCTCCACTAACCACAGCCCCTACAACTATAGCAACAGCTATTCCTGTCTTCTCTGATATTCCTACTGCTATTGGAACTAAGGCAACTATTGTCCCCATTGATGTTCCTACTGATAAAGCTATAAATGAAGCTATTATAAATACACCTGGTACAAGTATACTTGTAGGTAAAATTGAAAGTCCAAAATTTACTGTTGAATCAACAGCTCCCATAGCCTTAGCTACTTGTGCAAACGCTCCTGCTAATACGAATATAAGAATCATTAATATAACATTGGGATTTCCTGCTCCCTTACAAAAATCTTGAATCTTATCTTCAAATTTTCTTTTTTTATTCATTGATAAAGCAACTATGGCAGATATTAAAAATGGTACTATCACTGACACTGCATAAAAGTCTTTTGCTATAATCGATGTTCCTGCGTAAACTATTAAAAAAACTGCTAACGGTAATAATGCAGAAACTTTTCCTTTTGTTTTCATATATTTCTCCTCTCAAATTAAGTCTCTTTTATTATACAAGAAAAAAAGGAATCTATAACTAGATTCCTTTCATTTGGTGCGCCATCAGGGATTCGAACCCGGGACACCCTGATTAAGAGTCAGGTGCTCTACCAACTGAGCTAATAGCGCTTATTTACATAAAATATTATAGCATCCAACTTTTTTATGGTCAAGATGCTATAATATTATTTTTTTATATAACTTCTGACAAATTCTTTTGCAATATTTCTTTAAACTTCTCTGCGCTCAATTTATTTTTTATTGCTTCACTACATATTTTCTTCCATTCACTTACTGTTACACCAGTCTTACTTATAAATGTATTTTCATCATTAGTTAACATAGTAGAATCTACAATAAAATTACCAAGCTCCTCTGGATTTCTAAATATCTTTAAATATAAAAATTCTTTATTATCACCATACCAAGTTTTATTAAACTCTCTACTGAACTTAATCAATTCAGGTATAACTCTATCTTTTGGTAGATCCCACATTTTTGATACTCTTGTATAGTGACTCAACATTAATTGTGCTTCACTCTTTGATATTTTCCCCTTCGATAATCCATCTCTTATAATTTTATCAACGGGAAGTGATGGGATATTAATTATTATCCTATCTTTACCATATATCCATTTATAAAAAGCTTCTTGCAAGAAAGAATATTGAATATATCCAAGTAGCACTTTCGCATCAGGAAAATATGCATAGATATTATCAATACCATTATTTTTTGAAAATATCAAGGTATGAATATAAAGTGACTTTTCCTTTGGTGGATTATCCATAAACATATGACCTCTTATTGTTTTATTTTCATGAATTAATGATTCCCAATACTTAAAGGAGTTATAGTTTTGTCTCACCCTTATCACCTTTCTTTCCTTTATATAATATATTATATAGTAAGATATACCCCTTTATCAATACCATACTACGTGTTTACACGTTATTATAAAATATGTATTTGAATTACTATTCATACTGTTATTTAATAATTTTAATTGAAATTTTTTACAAAATTGAAGTTGTTTTTAATTTATTATATAATGAGTACATATTGAATAAGGAGGTATGTTATTGTTCTTTTGTGAAATATGTAATAAGCCAGCTGATATACACCATATAGTTCATAGAAGTGAAGGCGGTTTAGATATAGAAATTAACTATAAATACCTTTGTAATGAACACCATCGTGGTAAAAATGGACCCCATCACTCTATTGAAATAGATTTAAAATATAAATTAGAACTACAAAAAGATTTACTTAAGCTTCTTAACAAAAATTTCTATACAATAAAAGAGTTAAGTAACACTTTAAATTTTTCTTTAAATGTTGCAAAACGTATAACTAAAGATTTGCGTCTGTATAAAGAAGGTTATAAGAAAGAAGATATTATATTATATCTCATGGGTGGGACTTTATACACCGAAGAAATGATTGAAAATATAAAAATTCAAAAACTACTTGAAGAAATTTATTGAATATAAAAAGCTCCAGCATTTTTGCTAGAGCTTTTTATAAGTGTAGGTTTGGAGCGGAAAACGGGATTCGAACCCGCAACGTCCACCTTGGCAAGGTGGCGCTCTACCGTTGAGCCATTTCCGCATAAATGGTGCAGATGAAGGGAGTCGAACCCCCACGCCTAAGGCGCTAGATCCTAAGTCTAGTGCGTCTGCCAATTCCGCCACATCTGCATCTTATACCAATATTATACAATTTGTATGCTATAGAAATCAATACCTATATACTATAATATTGAAACTTTATAAATGTTGACATTTAAAAATTAAATAATTATAATTAATTAATAAAATATAATTTTTAAAACGTTGAAGAGAAGAGTAAGTTATTAACTTCATTTTCAGAGAGAGGATACATTAGCTGGAAGTATCTTTAAATGATCATAACTGAAGACCACCTCTGAGTGACTCTAATAAAGTCCGTATTTATCACGTTACGATAAACTTAAGTGACCTATAATATATTTCTATAGGTAATTAGAGTGGAACCACGGATATTTCTTCGTCTCTATATTTTTAGAGAACGGAGTTTTTTTATTTTTGAAAAGAATTTGGAAGGAGATATAAAAATGATTAAAGTTACTTTAAAAGACGGTTCAGTGAAAGAATTTGAAGCCGGACTATCAGTACTTGATATAGCTAAATCTATTAGCGAAGGATTAGCTAGAAACGCATGTTGCGGTATTATTAATGGAAAAGTTGTAGACCTTCGTCATATTGTTAATGAAGATGTGGAGCTTGCTATATGCACATTTGATTCTCAAGAAGGTAAGGATGCTGTAAGACACAGTATATCTCACGTTTTAGCTTATGCTGTAAAAAGATTATTCCCAGAAGCAAAACTTGCTATTGGTCCATCAATTGAAAATGGATTCTACTATGATTTCGATAGAGATATCGCTTTCTCAGCTGAAGATGTTGAAAAATTAGAAGAAGAAATGAAAAAAATAATTAAGGAAAATCCAGCTATAGAAAGATTTGAACTTCCAAGAGATGAGGCTTTAAAGCTAATGGCAGATGAACCTTACAAAGTTGAATTAATAAATGACCTACCAGAAGATGAAGTTATTTCATTCTACAAAATGGGGGATTTCACAGATTTATGCGCTGGTCCGCACTTAATGTCAATTAAAAATGTAAAAGCAATCAAGCTTCTTAGAACTGCCGGTGCATACTGGAAGGGTGATGAGAAGAATAAGATGCTTTCTAGAATATATGGTACTGCATTCTTAAAGAAAGCTGACTTAGATGCTCATCTAGAAGCTTTAGAAGAAGCTAAAAAGAGAGATCACAACAAATTAGGAAGAGAACTTGGAATATTTACAACTCATGAAAATGTGGGTCAAGGGCTTCCACTATTCATGCCAAAAGGAGCTAAACTTTTCCAAACTCTTCAAAGATGGATTGAAGATGAAGAAGAAAGAAGAGGATATATTTTAACTAAGACTCCATATATGGCTAAAAGTGACTTATACAAAGTGTCTGGTCACTGGTCTCACTATAAAGATGGTATGTTTGTTTTAGGTGATGAAGAAAAAGATGATGAAGTTATGGCTTTAAGGCCAATGACTTGTCCATTCCAATTCACTATATATAACGCAGAACAACACAGCTATAGAGACCTTCCAATAAGATATGCTGAAACTTCAACTCTATTCAGAAATGAATCATCAGGAGAGATGCATGGATTAACTAGAGTTAGACAATTCACTTTATCTGAAGGTCACATAATTGTTACTCCTGAACAACTTGAAGAAGAATTTAAAGGAGTTGTTGATTTAATTAATTATGTTATGGATACTTTAGGAATCTCTGAAGATATAACTTACAGATTCTCTAAATGGGATCCAACAGATAAGATTAAATATATAGACAACGCTAAAGCTTGGGAAGAAACTCAAGTTATAATGAAAAGTATCTTAGATCATATTGGAATTCCATATGTTGAAGCTGCTGGTGAAGCTGCATTCTATGGTCCAAAGCTTGATATTCAATGTAAAAATGTTCACGGAAAAGAAGATACAATTATAACTGTTCAAATTGACTTTGCATTAGCAGATAGATTTAATATGACTTACATCGATAAAGATGGTAATAAGAAAACTCCTTACATCATTCATAGATCATCAATTGGATGCTATGAAAGAACAATTGCTACTTTAATCGAAAAGTATGCTGGAGCATTCCCAACTTGGATGGCACCAGTTCAAGCCAAGATTTTACCAATATCAGATAAATATAATGATTATGCTGAATCTATTGTTAAATCTCTTAGAAATAAGGGAATTAGAATTGAAGCTGACTACAGAGCTGAAAAGATAGGATATAAGATAAGAGAAGCTAGATTAGAAAGAGTTCCTTATATCTTAGTTGTTGGTGAAAAAGAAGCTGAAAACAATGCTGTTGCTGTTAGAAGTAGAAAGAATGGTGATGAAGGAAGCATAGCATATGCAGACTTTGAAGCTAGAATTCTTGAAGAGATAGCAAACAAAGAAAGATAGTAAAGATGGGGCTGTTACACTAAATAATTAGTGTACAGCTCCTTTTTATTCACTCTCTATATATGACTCTACTTCTTCCATTGTAGGGATAGACGTTATTGCTCCATAGTTTGTGCAAGTTATTGCTCCAACCTTATTAGCAAACTCAATTATTTTCTTCCAGTTATCAAATGATACATCATTTTTATTATCTATTTTTGATAATTGTGATAATACAGCTCCTACAAACGCATCCCCTGCTCCAGTTGAATCCTTTTGCTTTATTTTGATAGAGCCGATGACAATTGCCTTTCCGTCTTTAATTATCATAGTCCCTTCTTTTCCTAAAGTAATTGCTATTGCATTTAATTTACTATTTATCAAAGACTTAACGGCTAATTCTATATTATCAGTTTCAGTTAAAAGCTTAGCCTCTTCATCACTTATTTTTATAAATTCAGCTTTCCTCATAAAATTCCAACAATCATCTTTATATTGTTTCATTATATCATCTGTTATTAAAACTTCTCTATAGTTAGGATCAAATGTTATTGTTGCCTTTTTATTCTTAGCTTCTTCTAAAACTTTATAATAAGTATTTCTAAGATTTCCTGGTAAAAATGCTGTTGCTGATCCAAAATGAACTATAGTATCACTATCTATTGATAAATTATTTATATCAACTTCATAATCTCCATCTCCACCTCTGTAAAAATCAAAGTTTCTTTCTCCAGATTTATCTAGGGAGACCATAGCTAAGGTTGTCCTTCCTTCTTTTTTTAGATACTTTGTATCTACATTATTATCTATTAGAACATCTTCCAAATATTTGCCAAAGCTATCTTTACCTACTTGCCCTAAAAAGTACGCTTTTCCTCCTAACTTGCTAATTGCTACTGCAACATTTGCTGGAGCTCCCCCTGGTTTCTTGCTATATTCCTCTCCATTGTTAGATACAAAATCTATTAGTAGTTCTCCAATACAATATACTTTTTTCATTGTACTTCTCCTTTAATCTAAAATTCCTGAATTCAATACATGCTTAGTATAATTGTATCTTATTTCATTATCTGCATATATCTCTATTCCTGTAGACTTTTCTAATGGAAACACTCTTGTACTCATAGTTATTTTGCCACCATTTATAAATATTTCAACTATACTATTATCAACTATAACTTCAATATCTATATTTTTATCTATATTTAATTCTGCTTCTCTAGTTAATCCATATTCTTCAATAAATCTATGCTTCATTTTATTTCTATTTAAGGAAACACTATTATTTTCTCTATTAAAGTTTAACTCTAATCTTTCTTCATTAGAAGAACATAAATTTATCCCAAAATTATTTGATTCATTTAAAGTTAAATTCACTTTCAAATAATAAGTATTATTGTCATTTGCTATTATTTCTTTTTTATTAACAATTCCATTTTCACTTACTTCTAATTTACTTAATTTTAGTATCTCCTTAACTGGCTTTTGTATTAATTTATCATTACTAATGGATAATTCTCTAGGAAAGGTTAGACAATGTGCCCATAACTTTTTATCTGTTGGATATTTAAATTCTCCCATTCCAGCCCAAGCAAACAGTAATGCTTGTCCATCCTTTCCTTTAAAACTTTGTGGTGCATAAAAATCAAAGCCTTTATCTAGTTCTTCATATGAATCTACCTTAAATTTTAAATTATCTATATCTAGTTTTCCTATTGCATATATTACATTAAATATATTGTTATATTTGTTTCCTTCCTTATCTATACCTTGTGGGGAAAATATTAAAACATCTTTATCATCTATTTTCACATAATCAGGACATTCCCACATGTAACCAAATTCTTTGGGGAAATTCTCTAATTCCAGTTCACCAATTAATTCCCATTTGATTCCGTCAATAGATTTATACATAATAAATGTTCCAGTTTCATTTACTCTTTGTGCACCAAGTATCATGTAATAATTTTCTTTTAATTTAAAAATCTTAGGGTCTCTTACATGTCCTGTATATCCATTAGGAACACCTTCAATTATAGGGTTATTCTCAAACTTCTTTATTTCACCATCTTTATTCATTATGGCTAAACATTGATTTGCACTCCTATTATTTTTATCAAATTTTATATTTCCAGTATAATATAAATACAACTCTTCATTTATTTCAATTGAGTTTCCTGAGTAAGCTCCATGTGATTCATACTTTTCAGTTGGAATTATCGCAACTGGTAGTCTATTCCATGAAACTAAGTCCTCTGATTCTAAATGAGCCCAATGCTTCATTCCATGTGTAACTCCAAAAGGATACCATTGGTGAAAAACATGATATTTTCCATTAAAATAAGCTAATCCATTGGGATCATTTAGTAATCCATATTGTGGATATATATGATATATAGGCTTCCATAGCTTATCTTTTGCTTTATCTTTTAGTTCTAAAAGTTCTTCATTTGTTGCTTCTAATATAGTTCTATGTTTTTCTTCTTTAAAAATATCCATCAATACATCCTCTCTTTAATTAACTATTTTATCTTCAATTTCACTTTTCCATATAGAATTGTAAATATTGCTCCTGCTAATAATGCTATAAGATGAGCTATTAAATAATGTAAGTGTCCATTATTTTCAGCCGCTACAATAGCAAGTCCAGGAATAGCTGTAGCTCCAAAACCTATTGCTGATACCTTAGTTATGTAAATGTACGCTCCACCTAGTGTAGCTGCTAAACACCCCGCTATTAATGGGAACTTATTCTTTAATGTTACACCAAAAATTGCTGGTTCTGATATTCCAAAAAGAACTGATCCAAATGATGATATGCAAATTTGCTTTGTTTTATCATCTTTCCATTTTAAATATAAATATCCTAATACAGCTCCACCTTGTGCAATTAATGCTATTGACATTAAAGGCATTATAAAGTTTCTACCTGTATCTGCTATTAATTGAGCTTCTACAGCTCCTATAACATGATGTAACCCTGTAATAACTATTATTTGTTGAATTCCTGCAAATAACATATATCCTACTATACCTAAGTTTTCTGTAGACCATAATAATGATGTTGTTACAATATTAGCTAATTCACGACCTATTGGTCCTATTATAGTAAATAATAAAAATGTAGCTACTATAACTGTAGATATTGGTGATAAAAATAATTTAACCATATCTGGTATTTTCTTATTGAAGAATTTATCTAACTTCGCAGTTACAAATCCCATCATTAAAGCTATTATTATTCCCCCTTGGAATGCAACCAACTCTACTTTTAAACCAAATAAATTAATTACTTCTGGTTCTACACTTCCATTAGCAGCTGAATATGCATTGGCTAGGTCTGGATGTAGCATTATAGCTCCAATAACTAAACCTAAAACTGGAGAACCTCCATAACGTTTAGTAGCTGAATATGCTACTAAAAGTGGTAATATTGTAAATATACCTGTAGATGCTATTTGTATAAACCTATTTAAACCTGCTAAAGCTGGATACATTTCTACTATTGATTGTTCACCAAATATACCTTGCTGACTTAATAATCCTGTAAGTCCCATTAATAAAGCTGCTGCAAGTAAACCTGGAATTATTTCAACAAATACATCTGACAATGATTTTATTGATTTTTGAAACCAATTTTGGTTTTGAGAAGCTACTGCTTTGACTTCTCCTAATGACATTTCACCTTTACCTGTTTCTTCTATAAATGCATCATAAACATTGTTTACAGTACCTGCCCCAAATATTATTTGCAATTGATCTCCTGCAATAAATACTCCCTTAACTAAATCAATTTTCTCAATTGCTTTTAAGTCTGCCCTATCATTATTATCCAATATTAGTCTTAATCTAGTAGCACAGTGAGCTGCCCCTTGCACATTTTCTTTTCCCCCAATAAACTTCAATAGTTCCTGAGAAATTAATTTGTATTGTTCTTTCTTTTGGCTCATTTTAATCCTCCTATATTGGAAACCGGTTTCCAAAGTTCTATAAATAAAATATAGCACTATTCTTTTTTTAATTCAATGCTTTCAGAAAACTTTTTCATAAATAATTTTTCAATTTCTCATATTATTAAAAAAGTTATGAAATTTAATAAAACCTCATAACTTTACTCTTAATTTTTTATTTTTTTGATACTATTCCCTTTAATTAAATCAAATCCTATTGTTTGAAGATCCGGAATTTCCTTTCCTTCAATCATACTAATTATACTGTTAGCCGCAATATTTCCTACTTCTTCGTTATGAAATTTAATTGTAGTTAAACTAGGTGTAATTATCTCTGATATATCATATCCACCAAATCCAGATAAAGATATATCCTCTTTAATCCTTTTCCCTAGCGAATGTATTGCTTTTAATACACCTAAGGCTATATTATCTGTAGCACATATAACCATTGTTGGATTATAATCTTGTAGTACCTTATAAGCTATTTTTTCTGTTGTTTTTGTTGTAAAATCTGTAATCTCAACTCTAATTTCTTCAACATTATATTCTTTTAGCTTATCTATTATCCCAGCTTTACGTTTTACTCCAACAGCTATATCAAATTCATCTACCCCAAAATATAATATTTTTTTATGTCCTAGCTTCGCTACATATTCCCCAATAGTTGCTCCAGCATTATAATCATCATTTGCTATTGATTTAACTTCCTTACATTCCTGTCCTACTATTAAAACAGGCACCCTCAACTTATTTATAATCTCTTTATGCCTACTTGTAATTTCAGTAGCTACTAAAATTATTCCGTCTACTTTTAATCTATTCAAACTCTCTAAGTTATCTATTTCTAAATCCTTATTGTGACTAGTATTTAGTATTAATGGATTATACGAATTTTCCCTTAATGTTCTATCTATAGACATTATAACTCTTGATGTAACAATTGAATCTAAGCATGGTGCTATAATTCCTATAAACTTACTTCTTTTTGCTTTCAAACTTTGTGCAAATGCATTAGGTTCATAATTATTTTCTTCTACTACTTTTTTTATCTTTATTTTTGTTGTTTCACTAACACTTCCACCATTTAAGTATTTAGAAACTGTACTTTTTGCCACACCTGCTAATTCAGCAATATCCTTAATAGTTAAATTACTCATATTTTCTCCTACTTAAATTTCACTCTTATTTTATAGTAATTTATTTTGAATATTATATTCTTCTAACTTTAATATATATCAATTATAGGATAAAAATATGTTTATGTAAAAACACATTTTTCTTATTTAATAAAGTATTTTAAATAATTTAATTTAACTACATATATCATCACATAAAAAAGGAAGGGAAAATTACCATTAACTTTCCCTTCCACATTTCTTTTATCTTTATTATATTATTTTAACAACGCTTGTTTTAAGTCATCAATAATATCTTCCACATTTTCTAAACCAACAGATAATCTAACTAATCCTGGTGTAATTCCTGCTGCTACTAATTGTTCATCTGTTAATTGTCTGTGAGTTGAACTTGCTGGATGAAGTACGCAAGTTCTTATATCTGCAACATGTACTACATTTGAAGCTAAGTTTAATGAATCCATAAACTTAACCGCTTCTTCTCTTCCCCCCTTTATTGAGAAGGATATTACTCCACTACATCCTTTAGGAAGATACTTACTTGCTAAATGATAATACTTATTTTCTTTTAAAGTTGGATAATTTACAAATTCAACTTTATCTGATGAACTTAAGAACTCCGCTATCTTTTCAGCATTTTTGCAATGTCTTTCTATTCTAACCGGTAATGTTTCTAAACCTAAATTTAATAAAAAAGCATTTTGTGCAGATGGATAGCAGCCTAAATCTCTCATAAGTTGAACTCTTGCTTTTGTTATATAAGCTGCTTTTCCAAAAATTTCAGTATATACAACACCATGATAAGATTCATCTGGTTCAGTAAACTCTGGGAACTTACCGTTTGTCCAATCAAAATTGCCGCTATCTACAATAACTCCACCAACTTGAACTGCATGTCCATCCATGTATTTTGTTGTTGAATGAATAACTATATCTGCACCATATTCTATTGGTCTACACAAAATAGGTGTTGCAAATGTATTATCTATAATTAATGGTACGTTATTTTTATGAGCAATATTTGCAAACTTTTCTATATCTAATATTGAAATAGCTGGATTTGCAATAGTCTCTCCAAATACAACTTTAGTATTATCTCTAAATGATTTTTGGATTTCCTCTTCTGATGCATCTGGATCGACAAAAGTACATTCTATACCAAATTTCTTAAGAGTAACTGCCAAAAGATTTATTGTTCCCCCATATATAGTAGCTGCGCTTACAATATGGTCACCTGCACTAAGTATATTTAATATACTTATCATAGATGCAGCTTGACCAGATGTAGTACATAGGGCACCTATTCCCCCTTCTAATGATGCTATCTTTTCCTCAACTGCCCCAACAGTAGGATTAGATATTCTTGAATACATATGTCCCTCTGCAGTCAAATCAAATAATTGTCCTACTTGATCTGTAGAGTCATAGGTGTATGTTGTGCTTTGATATATGGGCAAAGCCCTTGGCTCTCCATTTTTAGGCTTATAGCCTTCATGTAAACACTTAGTTTCAATTTTCATAATAGCCCCTCCTAATAATTTTATATAAAAAATAAAGCTATCTATCAAAGAGATAAATAGCAATAACGACATAATTTATATTAACTTCGTCATAACTTAACCTCTCATTTCTCAGGAAACTCCTGCAGGATTTAGCACAGTTCTAATAAATGAATATTAGTTGTTGCTAGGCTTCATAGGGCCAGTCCCTCCACCATTCTTAATAAAAGATTATACGATTAATCTAATTATACACTATCTTATTTACTTTTCAAGCATTTTATGGTTTCTTTTTCTGTAATTACCATATGGACTTTTATATCATGCTTTTCTGAAGGTACTTCTTCTAATATTTGAATATCATAAGCTAATGCTATAGTTGGAATATCACTGTTAATTTCACTTAAAAACTTGTCATAATATCCCCCTCCATAGCCAACTCTATTTCCACTTCTATCAAAAGCTACTCCTGGCATTATTATTAAATCGATATCCTCTTTATTAAATATTTCAGAACCATCTGTGGGCTCTAATATTCCAAACTTATTTTTCTTTAATCCATCTAAAGTATTTATCTCTATCCCATACATTACTTTATTTTTCATATCTGTATATGGAACAATTATTTTCTTTCCTTCTTGAAGAAAGTCTTCTACATATTTAATAGTATTTATCTCACTTCCAAAACCTAAATATATGAAAATATTTTTACTATTCTTATAAATTTTATTGTCTTTTAACTTCTTCTCAATTACTTCATCTAGTTCAATTTTATTCTTTAACAAATCTCTTTTTGAAATTACTTTTCTTCTTATCTCTTTTTTATCCATATTAACCACCAAAATAGAGAAACCCAAGCGTCATTTGCTTGAGTTTCATAATTATTCTTATTTCTTATTATAACCTAACTAATTACTTCCTACAATAACTTCTAGGTTCTTAATCTTTACATCACATTCTTCAACTACTACATAGTGTTCTAAGAACTTGTCAAAGATAACGTCTGTATCTTTTAAGTAGAATTCATTTAAACCAACTTCAAACTCTACTTCTGAACCTTCTACAGGACAGAAGTAAACAACTTCATCATCATAATGGTCTAACATATAATTAAGAATTAATTCATTTAGTTTTTCACATACAACCAAATATGCTACTTCCATACCCTTTTTCTTATGTATTAAAGAGAATATACAAGCAGTAGTTCCTAATATACCTTCTTCTTTAATTCTTACATTATATTTATTTTCATAGAAGCTCTTAATAGCTTTTACTCTAACTTCAAACTTATTTTCTATTGCATAGTTTAATTTACTTTCTACAGCATCATTATACTCATCTATTATTCTCACTAAATCTTCATAACATATATCTGATCCCTTTACCTTAGTTAAATCTGTAACTTGAACAACCTTCTCAATCACATTCTCAACCACGTTCTCAACAACCTTTTCTTCTATTTTATTCTTTTCCTCTTTTACTTCTTCATTATCACTATTGTAATAGTAATTAAAATAATCTTCATTAGCTGTATTTTCTTCTAAAGAAGCAATATCTCCTTGAACAGGTTGTACAACTTCTACCTCTGGGATTTCTTCTGTAGCTTCTTTTGCTTCTACCCATTGACTGTCTACTATAGGATCTTCAACTATATCTTCTAAGTTATTTTCATTAGAATTAACTAATATCACTTCATCATCTAGTTTAATATTAGATGAGCAAAAGCCACTATTATCTTCTTCTGCGATTAAGTCTAGGTCATCATCATATCCTAATAAATCGTCATCTCCATCTGCTTCTCCCATAAGATCTTTTAATATATCTTTTTGAAGCTCTTCTTCATAAAGCTCTGTTTCACTTTTTAAAGTTACTATATTTCCTTCCACCTTAAACTTTGGTGATTGTTGTAATGCCTCTAATATATCTTCCTTTTTTAATTCAGGAAACCAAGCATATACAGCACTTAAAGTTAATTGTCTTAACCCCATAAGCATAAATTCAAGTTTACTTAACATTCTCTCCATAAATACCACCTCAACGCCTTAATTTAACATAAACACCCTATGCTTAATATTTTATACTATTGTGGAAATATTTACAATGAGTTTTTCTTTTTTTACTTTAAATTTGTTATATCTCTAACAATTGATGCTGCTGCATTTTCTACACCTGAAGCTCCCCCTATAATTGTTATATTTCCAAGAACATCAGTATTAAATAAAATCCCCTTGTTTTTCCTATCTACACTATATAAACTATGTTCAACATTTAATATTTCTGGTGAAACTTTTATTTTTATTTCATTATTTTCTCTATATGTTTTTCCCAGAAGTTTAATCTTTCCTCCACTATCTTTTACCCTATTAATAACTTCTTTGGATATATTGCTTATACCAACTATATCTACATCCTTTAATGTTATTTGTGAATCAAAAAAATAGTTGGTAAGAATAATCATTTTTATAGCAGTATCATACCCTTCCACATCCATATAAGGATTAGTTTCAGCTATACCTATGCTTTGTGCTTTATGTAAAGCTTCCTCATAGCTAACTGCCTTTTCTGACATCTCACTTAGAATAAAGTTACTTGTTCCATTTAATATTCCTTCAATGCATAATATATCTGCTCCTGCACAGCCAACTGCACCACCTTCTATAGTAGGAAGTGCAGCTCCCACTGTGCATCCTATTCCTAACTTAGCATTATTTTCTTCAGCTAACCTTTTCAAACCTTTATAATCTATTAATACAGGTCCTTTATTTCCAGTAACTACACTTATACCATTTTTTAATGCTAACTTTATAAATGATAATGCAGGCTCTCCAGTATCTTTATTAGTGGGAGTAAGCTCAATTAAGTAATCAATATCATTATCTATAACATTCTCTAAGCTTAACCCCTTTGACCAAAGTTCATGCCTCTGCAGGTTATCCTCATTTATAAGTATGCTGTCTATATCTATTCCACTTTTGCAGACAATTCCACCATCACTCTTTATTATAAATTTTATATTAAAATCATATTTTTTCTTTTTTATTAATCTAACTAATGCTTTCCCAACTCCACCATAACCTATTATTCCTATATTCATACTCTCTCCCCAATCTTAAGTAATAAAAAAACTCGCAAAGCGAGTTTTTTATTATATATTATAAAATTCAGTGAATGCTTTTACTGTGTATTCATTATCTAGCACACTTGCTAACTCTCTTACAGAATGCATTGATAATAAAGGTGCTCCCATATCAACAACTGGAATACATAAATTAGCTGCTGTTATTGGTCCTATTGTAGTACCACCTCTTACATCTGATCTATTAACAAACACTTGACATGGAACATTTGCATTTGCACAAACTCCCTTAAAAATAGCAGATGCATAACTATCAGTTGAATAGCTACCTGATGCTGCCATTTTAATTACAGGTCCTCCACCTAGTACTGGTTTATTAACTGGATCATGTTTTTCCACCTGATTTGGGTGAACAGCATGAGCTAAATCTGCTGATATCATAACTGAATTCGATAAAGCTCTCATAAACTCTTCTCTGTCTTTTCCTAAAGCTAGTGTAATTCTTTCTAAAACTGTTTGTAATAGAGTTGAGTTTGCACCTTGAGCTGTTAAACTTCCAATCTCTTCATTATCTATACATACCATAACCTTTGTAGCTTTAGAATCATTACTGTCTATAAGAGCTTTAACTCCAGCATAAACCATCCATAAATCATCAAGTCTTCCTGCAGAAATTAACTCCTCTTCTAAACCTAATAAACACCCCTTTTCACATTCATATAAGAATAAATCAAAATCTAAAATTTCTTCTATTTTTACTCCTAATTCATCACTTATTAACTTTAAAAGATAGCCCTCTTTTTCAAACTTTTCATTTATAAAACCTAATAGTGGTAATGTATCTTTTTGTCTATTAATTGCATATCCTTCATTAACATTTCTATTCATATGAATAGCTAAGTTTGGTATTATTAATAGTGGCTTTTTTAAATCTATTAGCTTTATTGAAGGCTTTAAAGGATTTTCTCCCTTTATCGCAACCCTCCCTGCTAATGAAAGTGGTCTATCAAACCAAGTACTTAAAATTGGGCCACCATAAACTTCAGTATTTAGTTTTACATACTTATTTTCCACCTTCATTTCTGCATTAGGCTTTATTTTAAATGTAGGTGAATCAGTATGTGCTCCTATTAACTTAAATCCACCATTTTCAATTTCTTCACTTCCTATTTGAAAGGCTATTATTGCAGAACCATTCTTCATAAAATAATACTTACCACCACTAGTTAAATTCCACTTTTCATTTTCCTTTACTTCCTTATAGCCAACTTTATCTAGCATACTCTTTACAGTATGTGCTCCATGATACGCAGTTGGACTTTCATTTATAAATTCGATCAATTCTTTTGCTAATTCTTTTTTCATGTTTATGCTCCTTAATTTTATCTTATAGTTATTATATTTTAACAAAGCTACCCAAGCTTTATAAAGTATTTTTCAACAAACCCTATTCTTTTTCCTATTGTACTTTGGTACACTATCTTATACCAATCTCCAATTTCCTGCATAACATTAACTCTTTGTGCAGCTAATAAGTAACCTACTACATAGTTTTCTTCTCCTGCACCTCTTCTTACAGCTAAATTAGTATCTATATTTACAACAGTTCCTTCCCTGTTTATATCTCTTTTTATTGTAGGAACAGTTACTTTTCTTTTTTCAATTATAGTACTATTCTCTACCTTAGGAACTTCTATTATACTATCTTTACTTTTACTCAATTTTTCTAGTTCTTCTAAGGCATTGTATATCTTTTTAGGTTGTTTATAAAACTTACTTATTTCTTTTAATGCCTCTTCTTCACTTATATCCCCTAAAGCTTCTTCCTCTTCAATATCTAAATCTTCTATTTCTATATATTCTTTATTTAAATAACCTACTATTATTTTATCTTCAGTTTCATAGGTAGTCTTTACCCATTCTCCCCGTTTTTCGTATATATTAAAACTATCTTTTGAAGCAATTCTACCTATTACCTCTGATTCATCATTAGGCTCTTTTCTTAAATTTAGCGATGAAAGCACTCCTATAATTTTTCCCTTTGCTATAGGAGTTAATTCACTTTCTATCCCCTTTAAAGCAAGTTTAAATCTATTCCAAGCCTTCTCATTCACTAATAATTCAGGACAAATCTTACCAGTAACATCATAATGTCTTTTTACGTTATTAATTCCTATACCGTAAATCTCCCTAAGTTTATTAACTAATACTATAACATTTTTTAAAGTTCTACTTATATCCTTACTATCTCTAATAAACATAGCAACAGAAATACTATTAGAATTAGTTACTTCCTTTGATGGCTTGTCCCCTACATGCCACCCTCTCCAATCGTCCTCTAACAACTTTATTACATTCCTTGGTCCTACTAAATAATGTATAGATTCTTTTGCATCCTTCTCTCTAGCAATATAATTTCTATACTCCCTCATAGTAGTAAATCTATTATCTGATATATCATGAACAACTATATATTTAGGTTTTATAAATATTCCTTTTGTATAGTTTATTCCAATTAAGTTTTTAGTTATGCTTATTCCGTTTACTTCTGTAATAGCCTGCTTCATGATATTTCCCACCTCACTTACCACTAATTTACATAATTGATTATACCATATTCATCCAAAATTAAGTACAGATTTTCTGCATTTTTAGTGATATAATTGATTATTATATTTAAGTGATATAGAATAATATATGTTTATATATAATGATAGGAGTTGATGTTATTGATATCAAACTTTTTAGTAAAGAAGTTTATTAAAAATAGTGAAGACATAAAAAGTGAAAAGGTAAGAAGTACCTATGGAGTACTTGGTGGTGTAGTAGGAATAATAATTAATTTAATTTTATTCGCTATCAAACTTACAGTAGGTGTAGTAGCTTCAAGTATTGCTATTATGGCAGATGCATTTAATAACTTATCTGACGCCGCTTCTTCTATCGTTACAATTATTGGTTTTAAAATGGCTGATAAGCCTGCTGATGCTGAACATCCATTTGGACATGGTAGAATGGAATATATATCAGCTTTAATAGTAGCATTCATGGTAATGCTAGTAGGTATACAGTTTATTAAGTCATCTTTTGAGCGTATACTTAACCCTGTTAGTATAACATTTGAATTTATACCATTTATACTATTATTAGTATCAATTTTATTTAAACTTTGGTTATCAAGATTTAACAAGTTTATAGGTAATACTATTAATTCTTCTGCATTGAAAGCTGCTTCTGTAGATGCATTAGGAGATGTTTTTACTTCTTCTTGTGTTACAATTTCATTTTTAGTATCTAAGTTTACATCTTTCCCTATAGATGGATACTTTGGTCTTATTGTAGCAGTATTTATAGTATATTCTGGTTATACCCTTATTAAAGAAACTATAAATCCTATTTTAGGAGAAGCCCCTGATCCAGAATTAGTTAACAGTATTAAAGAAATGGTTCTATCATATGAACACATTACAGGAGTTCATGACTTAATTGTTCATAACTATGGACCTGGAAGATGTATGGCATCTATCCATGCAGAAATACCATCTGATATATCGGTTATGAAAATTCATGAAATAATTGATACAGCTGAAAGAGAAATTTCTAGCAAATTGAATATATATCTAGTTATTCATATGGATCCTATCTGTGTATTTACTGATGAAGTTAAGCTAGCTTATGATGAGATTAATAAAATAATAAAATATAATCCTTTAATAAAATCTATGCATGATTTTAGAGTTGTTGGGGAAGGTAAAAAGAAGAACTTAATTTTTGATATTGTAGTTAATCCAGAAAATCTTAAAAAGATTATGAGTGTTGATGAGTTAAAAGAAGATATAATAGCAGCAATTAAATCTATACATCCGGAATATAATTGTATAATAACAATAGACAATGATTATGTATAAAGATAAGTAGGTAGATAAAAGGAAGTTGCTGCGCAACTTCCTTTTATCTACTTTTTACCTTGTACCTATCAAAGTACCTTTGATAAGAAATCTATTGTTCTTGGATTTTTAGGATTGTTGAATATTTCCTCAGGAGTTCCTTGTTCTACAATTACTCCCCCATCCATGAATAAAACTCTATCTCCAACTTCTTTAGCAAATCCCATTTCATGAGTAACTATAACCATTGTCATTCCGCCCTTGGCTAAGTCCTTCATTACTCCTAAAACTTCTCCTACCATTTCAGGATCTAATGCAGATGTTGGCTCATCAAAAAGCATAACATCAGGTTCCATTGCAAGCGCTCTAGCTATAGCTATTCTTTGCTTTTGTCCTCCAGATAGGGATGATGGATACGCTTCAGCTTTATCAACAAGGCCTACCATCTTCAAAAGCTCCATAGCTTTTTTATTAGCTTCCTCTTTATTTATTCCTTTAACCTTAATAGGAGAAATTGTTATATTCTCTAACACTGTTTTATGTGGGAAAAGATTAAATTGTTGGAATACCATACCCATCTTTTGTCTTAACTTATTAATATCATTCTTTTTATCTGTAATATCATTACCTTCAAATATTATTTCACCTTCAGTAGGTACTTCTAAAAGGTTAAGGCATCTTAAAAAAGTTGATTTTCCTGAACCAGATGGTCCAATAACAACTACCACTTCCCCCTTATTTATGTGCTCATTAATTCCCTTTAAAACATCATTTTTTCCAAAGCTTTTGTGTAAATTGTTAACGTGAATCACTAGCCTTCAACCTCCTTTCAAGATATCCCATAAGTCTTCCTAAAGTAAATGTAAGTATGAAATAAAATATAGCCGCGATCATTAGTGGTTCCATACTTCTATATGTAGCTCCAGTAACTATTTTAGACGCATACATTATTTCCGCAACACCAATTACAGAAGCCATAGATGACTCTTTTATTACTGCAACAAACTCATTACCTATCGCTGGTAATATATTCTTTATTGCTTGCGGTAATATAATATTAAACATTGCCATTTTACTAGTCATCCCTAAACTTCTAGCTGCCTCCATCTGGCCACTATCTACAGCCTCAATACCACTTCTAATTATTTCTGCTACGTAGGCTGCAGAATTAACTGATAATGCAATAATTGCTGATGTAAATGCACCTAGCTTTATTCCAAAAGCTGTTAATCCAAAGTAAACAATATATACTTGTAAAAGTACTGGTGTACCTCTAACTATCTCGATGTATATATTTGCAATTGCTCTTAATATTATAAATTTTGATTTCTTCATAAAACATAGAATACTTCCTAGTATAACACCAAATATCACGGCTAATAAAGCTATTAATAATGTCCATAATAATCCTTCAATAAACAGTGGAAAATATTCACTTAAAAAATTAAAGCTTAAACCTTTCATACTTACTCTCCTTAAAAATATAGTAAGAGCCTCTTAAAACATTAAGAGACTCTATCATTAATTACTCTCCAACAACTTCACTCTTAGATAGTTTAACTGCATCCTTATAGAATGTATCTATCTTTCCTTCGTCAATTAATCTCTTGATTGTCTTATTTATTTCATCTAATAAAGCTTTTTGATCCTTTGGAACGGCAATTGCGGACCCGCCGCCTGCTTCGTCTTGAACTTTTTCTTCTGCTCTTGCAAGTTCTGGATGAATTACACTTTGAACATCTGCAACAGGTAATTCAACTATAACTGCATCTAAATTTCCTGCAAGTAAATCTTGAATTAATACTGGAACTTCTTCTAGAAATTTAGTTTTTGCATCTGGAATTGTGTTTGCAATATCTGCTTGAATAGAACCAAGTTGAGCCCCTACTTTTAGTCCTTTAAGATCTCCTAGTTTTTTAATTTTAGAAGCATCTTTTTTATTTATTAATATTCCTTGCTCCGCCTCAAAATAAATATCTGAAAAATCTACTATTTCTTTTCTCTTTTCATCCGGTGATAACCCAGATAATCCTATATCAACTTGTCCAGCATTAACTGCTGTACATATACCCTTAAACTCCATTTCTTCAACTTTAAAGTCAACTCCAATATCTTTAGCTACTTCTTTTAGAATCTCTAAATCCATTCCAACCATCTTTTTCTTACCATTTTCCATAACAAAAAATTCATATGGAGCATAGTCTACACTCATACCGACTGTTAGTTCACCTTTTTCTTTTATTTTTGTTAATGCATCTTTCTCATCTGCATCTTCTCCCCCACATGCAACCATTGAAATTGCCATAGCCCCAACAAGTATTGTAGCAAATAGCTTCTTTAATAATCCTTTTTTCATTTTATGTTGTCCCCCTTTATTTCTAAAACTTATCTTTCATTTACTATGGTATAATTATACACCACACTCTTATATTTATGCAACACCTTTTGCATATTTTTTTAATATTTTTCCATACCATTAAAAGTTTCCCCTTAATATTATGCAAAAAACTTATATTTATACCACTATTCCTTATTTTTGAAGCAACTTTATGCACATCTTGTTTTTTATAAAACTTTTATCACTTTACTCATATAAATCATATATTATATTGATTTGAAAATATAATTTGAGTATAGGAGTAAAGTATGAATTATTCTAAACAAAGAGATTTATTTCCAGGTGGCAACACCTCCAAAGGTTTTTATTCTTTCTATAGGTATATCTTGACACAAGAAGATGCTAACAAAATAATCTGCCTTAAAGGTGGGCCTGGTACAGGTAAATCTTCATTCATGAAAAAGATAGGAGCTTACTTTTTAGATCTTGGCTATTCCCTTGAATACCATCACTGTTCTTCAGATAATAACTCTTTAGATGGTTTAGTAATCAAGGAACTTAACGTAGCTATACTGGATGGAACTTCACCTCACGTTGTAGATCCTATTACTCCAGGGGCTGTAGATGAGATAGTAAACTTAGGAATAGCTCTTAATATGGATGTACTTAGCAAGAACAAAAAAGAACTAATTAGTATTAACAAAGAAATAGGAAAAACCTTCAAGCGAGCATACAGATTTTTAGGAGCAGCAAAAAGTGTTCATGAAGATTGGAGCACTTTGAATTATGAATCCTTAAACTCTTATAAGGTAAATACTTTTATGGATAAAATAAAAGGTGAAATATTAACCTCCTCAAAATCAGGCTTTGGTGGCGAGAGACATTTATTTGGTACGGCTTTTACACCTAATGGAATAGTCACTTACAATAAGGCATTATCCTCTAATATTGATAAATTATATACTTTAAAAGGCGGTCCTGGCTTTGGCAAAACTGATATATTAAGATATATAGGATCTGAAGCTCAAAAGCTAGGCTACTTCGTTGAATATTTACACGATCCTCTAATTCCAGAAAGATTAGAGAATATTATAATTCCAGAAATATCAACTGGAATATTTACAACAAATGAAATAAGCAGACTTTCCTATGATTGCAATGTATATGACATGAAGGACTTATGTTCATCTCAAGCTCTATCTTCTAGAAAATCAGAAGTTGAAAATGATAAAATTTTATTTGATACTCTTATAACTAAGGCTTTGCAATGTATTAAAAAAGCTAAAAGCTTCCATGATGAGCTTGAAAGTTATTATATTAAGGCCATGGATTTTTCTGTAGTTGATGATATATATAAAGATACCTTAAAAAAAATAGAAAAGTATACAAAATAAAAGAGGCGAGGTGGATATTTATTTTTCTTCTTCTGCCACTGCACTCATAGACAGTAAAAAAAGCAGTCTTACGACTGCTTTTTTATTATGGATAATCTATGAAGTGCTCTTGTGCACATAATATATTTAACTAAACTTGGAGTTTCTTCTCCCTCTTCTAGAATTATTACTCCATCAAATTCTAGACCTTTTGCATAATATGCAGGAATTAATACATTTCCTCCATTATAAATTAAATCATCTCTATCAAAGCTCATTATCTTAATTCTTTCTTTTAACAGACCTGATATTTCTGGCATATTTTCTTTATTTTTAGTTATAACTGCTATGCTCTCTAATCCATCTTCTTGATAATCTTCTATTATAGATACAATGGTTTCAATTAAATCTTCCTTTGATGTAGTTTCTTCCTCTATAACAGGTTCTCCCTCTCTAACTAAAGGTATAACCTTATCTTCATTTAAGAATTGACTTGCATATTCCATTATTTGTTGAGTTGATCTATAGCTCTTTAACAAACTAAATTCCTTAACAGCATCTCCAAATACTTCTTCTAGATTTAACATAGCTGGCTCTTCTAACATTGTAATTAGCCTTTGATTACTATCTCCAACTATAGTGTAGCTCTTACATCCTGTAAGCTCCTTTATAAGCTTAAATTGCGTTGTATTATAATCTTGTGCTTCATCAATTACTACATGCTTATATTCCTTCTTACACTTCTTGCCCTCAAGCATAACCATTAAATATAATATCCCTGCTAAATCCATATATCCAAGAGCTTCAGTATTAGTTATTCTTTTATATAGGTTTACTGTATCTTCGTGATTAATCCAAGATTCTAGCTCATCTCTAGAATTCATCACACCTCTAACAATTTCCCTTATTCTTATTCTTCTCTTAAATAAAAGATTGTTCTTTTCAATTTCCAGTTCATCTGGAGATAGCTGTGATATTTCTTCTTTAATCTTAGCTTCTAATTCTCTTACTAATTCATCTCTCTTATCCTTAATCTTAGAAGTAAGTATTCTCTTAATCTTTTCACTTCTTCTAAATAGAGGCATATATCCATAATATTTAGTAAATAATTCTTTAATTTCATCTACAGAAACAATCTCTTCATCAAAGAATCTTACAGGTTGTATTTTAAAATACTCCTCATTCATCTTTTCTAAAGTATCATCTAATAGTTCTGTAAATTTCTTAGAGCTTTTATACTTATATTCTTTAAGAGCTTCTTCATTTCCACTCATTGCTTCTTCTATATATTCAGAGAAACCTTTTACTGGTTCTTCTAAACCTATTTCTGATATAGCAAAGTTTTGGAATGTCATTTGAGTAACTCCACTTTCACCTAAGGTAGGAAGAACTTGACCAATATAATCCATAAATATATCATTAGGTCCAAGTATTAATACCTTATCTCCAAATTGTTTTCTAAAGTTATAAAGTAAATATGAAACTCTATGAAGAGCTATAGTTGTTTTACCTGAACCCGCTACTCCATTTACAACAACAACCTTATCCTTTGGAGCTCTTATTATTTCATCCTGCTCTTCTTGAATTGTCATTACTATATCTTTTAATTTTTCACTTGAATTAGATGTTAAAACCATTTGAAGTATATCATCTTTTACATCTATAGCTGAATCAAATAAACCTTTAAGCTCGCCTTTTTTAACTATTAATTGTCTTCTTCCTAAAAGATTTGCATTTATAGCTCCATTAGGACAATCATAAGTAGTTTCTCCTAATGTACCTTTATAAAATAGTGATGCAACTGGTGCTCTCCAATCTACTATAACAGGGTCATAACTATCTTCTGGTGTTAACCCAAATCTACCAATATAGAATTCCTCAGCTCCCTCATCCTCTTCTGTGAAAGTTATCTTACCAAAGTAAGGAGAATCCTTTAATATAGTAAATTCCTTCAATCTCTTATCTATAGTCTTAAACGCTTCTTCCTTAACATAATTTTCATGGTCAAAGTATTCAATTACCTTATCTTCATCATCTCTATATTCTTCAATTACTTTTTTTCTGTAATCAACTATATAATCTGTTATACTTTTTCTTTTAGATAGATAATTTAAAATTTCATTATTTAAAATCTTAAGTGTCTCCTCTAGTTTTCCTTCTTCCATTATAAACTCTAAATCTTTATTCAAAAAAACACCTCCAAAATAACTAGGCTAAAAAATCACAGAAGTCTATTCTAGGCAACTGTGATTTTTTACTATATATTATTATTCATTATTTGTTTTATCTTCTGCTTCAGTAATATCATCAACTCCAACAACAGTTTCAGTATTTACCTCTTCAACCTTTTCTTTAGCTTCTTCTTTTTTTAGCTCTGGATACTTTTCACATACTATTGCCATGAATTCATCCCCAAATAGAGTTTCCTTCTCTAATAATATCTCAGATATCTTATCCAATAAATCCCTATTGTCTCTTAATAGCGCTCTAGCTTTATTATGAGCATCTTTTATTACTTTTAGTATCTCTTCATCTATTATAGTAGAAGTTTCTTCACTACAATTTCTTACGGCTCTACCATCTAAGTATCTATTTTGCATTGATTCAAGGCCCATCATATCAAATCTTTCACTCATACCATACATAGTAACCATACTTCTTGCAGTTTGAGTTGCTCTTTCAATATCATTAGATGCGCCTGTAGATATTAACCCAAATACTTCTTCTTCAGCAGATCTACCACCAAGCATAACCATAATTTGATTCATAAGCTCTTCTTTTGAAATTAAGTATTTTTCCTCTTCAGGAAGTTGCATAGTGTACCCTAAAGCTCCCATAGTTCTAGGCACAATAGTAATCTTATGTACTGGATCTGTCCCTTCTAATAAGGCAGCAACAAGTGCGTGTCCTACTTCATGGAATGCAACAGCTTTCTTTTCCTTATCTGAAAGTATTCTATCCTTCTTTTCTTTACCAGCTATTATAACTTCCACAGCATCCCTTAAGTCCTCTTGTAAAACTGCTTTTCTTCCATGTTTTACAGCTCTTAAAGCAGCTTCATTTATAATATTTGCTAAATCTGCCCCAACTGCACCTGGAGTTCCTTTAGCTATTTCTTTTAAATCAACTTCTGCATCTAAGCATACATTTTTAGCATGTACTCTAAGAATAGCTTCTCTACCTTTAAAATCAGGTCTGTCTACAATTATTCTTCTATCAAATCTTCCTGGTCTTAATAATGCCTTATCTAAAATTTCTGGTCTATTTGTAGCTGCCAGTATTACAATACCTTTAGAAGAATCAAAGCCATCCATTTCAGAAAGTAATTGATTTAGAGTTTGCTCTCTTTCATCATTACTTTGTAGCTGATTATCTCTACTCTTACCTATAGCATCAATTTCATCTATGAATATTATACATGGTGCTTTCGCTTCTGCATCCTTAAATAACTCTCTTACTCTTGATGCACCAACACCAACAAACATTTCTACAAAACTTGAACCTGATAACGAGAAAAACGGTACCTTTGCTTCACCTGCTACAGCTTTAGCAATAAGTGTCTTTCCTGTACCTGGAGGTCCTACTAATAATGCTCCCTTTGGAAGTTTTGCACCTATTTCAGTATATTTAGCTGGACAATTTAAAAAATCAATTACCTCTTCTAATGATTCTTTGGCCTCTTCTTGTCCTGCAACATCTTTAAATGTCACACCAATTTCATTTTCAACATATACCTTAGCATTATTTTTGCCTATGGAGCCCATTCCTCCACCCATTTTACCCATTCTATTAAAAACCATTTTCCACATAAAGAATAAAAGTAACAGTGGAATTGCCATAGAAATTAAACTCTCTAATAAAACAGATTCCTTTGGATTTGTTCCATAGAATTCTATATCATCTGACTCCTTCAATTCCTTTATTAATTCTTCATCATTAAGATTTACTGTATATAATGTTTTACCTTTATATTCTGAATCTTCACTTGGAGTTATTATTAAATTCTCTTTAGAAATAACTATTTTAGTTATTTGCTTTTTTTGCATTAGTGCTAAGAAATCATTGTATGAAATCTCTTGATTCTTATACATATTTCTTCCATAGCTAACCATGAATAATATTGCTCCAATTAATATAAAATACGTCCAAAAAGACGACTTATTCTTTTTAGGTTCCTTTTCCATACCTATATTCACCTCTTTCGTAAAATTACTTTATACTACCAAAATCCTTAAATGGATATACTTTTATTTGTGCCTTAGCTTCTATATATTTTCCATCAATATATGGATTTATCCACTTTCTAGAATCATGAGATATTGGCCTATTATCTCCTAAGAAGAAGTACTTCCCTTCTGGCACCTCAAATTTCCCATAAAAATGATCATTATTTACTACATAATCCTCTTGTAAAACTTCACCATTTACTGATACTACTCCATCCTCTATATCAATTTTATCCCCTGGAAGACCAATTACTCTTTTAATTAACATATCATCTAATTCTTCTGACCTAAACACAAGTATATCTCCACGTTTTATGTTATCAAGGTTGTATATCCTACTAACAAATAACTGATCATCAACATTTAAAGTAGGAATCATTGAACCTGATGGTATTTCAACTTTAAATATTAAAAATTGCTTAATTAATAAAGCAATTACAAATGCTAGTAAAATTGGTAACACCCAATCTTTTATAAAATTACTCTTTTGATTACTCATTAATCAGCCCACATTCCCTTCATTAAGTTTGAAATTTCTTCTTTTCTTTTTTTAGTTTCTTCTATATCTATACGGAAGTGGCCATCTTTCTTTACCAAACAATCTCCCTCTTTAGCTCCACTTTCTACTAAATACTTCTCTACATTTATTATATCTTCTTCTGGTGTTTCTATTACAAAATAGTCACCCTCTATTCTATCTACTATAAACACTTCTTTCATCTGTCTATATCTTATCCTTCCTTTCCCAAAATTCATATTTTAAGTATAACATATTGAATGTTTTTTATAACCTCTTTACAATATATTTAATAAAAAATAAATATTTTATTATTGTTATTATACCCAATATTTCGACATAAAAAAAAGGCTATATAAAACTTAATATAACCTTTTAATAATTAGCTAATTTATTTCATTTTTTATTAAGTCTTCATAGCTTTCTCTCTTAGCTACTACTCTTGAATTACCTTCCATTGTCATTATTACTGCAGCTTTTGGAATCTTATTATAATTATTAGACATTGAATATCCATAAGCTCCTGTTGACATGATTGCAAGAATATCTCCAGTTTCACAAACTGGTAGCATTGTATCCTTAATTAATATATCTCCTGATTCACAACACTTTCCAGCTATAGTTACCTTTTCAATACAATCTTCATTCATTTTATTGGCTATGCCACATTCATACTTAGCATCATAAAGAGCTGGTCTAATATTATCAACCATACCTCCATCTACTGAAACATACTTTCTTACATTAGGTATATCCTTAATTGCCCCAACTTTGTATAAAGTCAGGCCTGCATTTCCAACTATTGAACGGCCTGGCTCTATAGTCAAAATTGGCTTCTTAATATTTAGATTTTTACATACATAATCAACCTTATTTAAAATAGCTTTACAATATTCTTTTGTTGCTTTAGGTGAATCTGCTTCTGTATAGTATATACCAAATCCCCCACCTAAATCTAACTCATTTATAATATATCCAGTTTCATTTTTTATCTTTTTTATTAAATTAAGCATTACTTCTGCTGCATCTTCAAAAGGTTCTAATTCAAATATTTGAGAACCAATATGGCAATGAAGCCCTGATAAATTTATATTCCCTAGAGATATGGCTTTCTTAATAGCACACATTATAATATCTCCCACTGGCGCAAAACCAAACTTAGAGTCTATTTGACCTGTTTTTATATAATCATGGGTATGAGCTTCTATACCTGGAGTAATTCTTAAATATATATCCTGTACCTTTCCATACTCCTTAGCAAACTTATCAAGATATTCCATCTCATATAAATTATCTACAATAAATCTACCTACACCTAATTTTACACCTAATTCTATCTCATCTAAGGTCTTATTGTTTCCATGAAAATATATTCTTTCCATAGGAATCCCTGCTTTATATGCAGTATATAATTCCCCTCCAGAAACTACATCAAGACATAAGCCCTCTTCTTTTATTAGCTTTGCCATTTCTACTGTTAAAAATGCTTTTCCTGCAAAAGCGACTCTATTTCCATCTTCATCACATTTAAAGTTTTTATAATACTCATTACAGGTATCTCTAAGTAACTTTTCGTCCATTACATATAAAGGCGTTCCATATTCTTTTACTAAATCACTTGCCCTAATGCCCCCAATTATTAACTCCTCATCCTTTACTTCCATGCTTCCAAATAATTTCATACATAAAGCCCCCAATTTTAAAATTAACCTTTTAGAGTAAAAAAAATGTCACAGAATCTTCTGTGACTACTACTAAACAAATCTAAACTTGTTAAAATACATTATGACAATGTACCTTGTAGCTCATCACACTTTGTGACAGTTATATATATATTCTATATATAACCAGAAAAAGCATCTGCAAATGCTATCTCTTCGGCCTAACACCTTTCATTAATCTTCTTCATCTGCCGACTCTGATTAACTACTATTTGCTTTGGCACCTCTACCCTAGGCATATTCTTACTATATTATTTTACTCAAGGTTTAAATTTATGATACCATATTTTTCACTTAATTCAATATTTTTTATCACATTCTTCTAAAATTCTCTATACTTATCCATCAATTCACTCATTATCTCTGCTGTAGTTGGTGGCGTATATGTTATAGCATTTGCTCCTGCTAATATTGTCTCTTTAATACTTTCCCTTGTTGGACCACCTGTAGCTATAACAGGGAATTCTGGAAACTGCTCTTTTATCTTTCTTACTATCTTAGGAGTATTCTTTCCTCCTGATACATTTAAAATTGTAGCTCCTGATTCAATTCTTTCAGCTATATTTTCATATTCTGATACTATTGTAACAACTACAGGTATATCTATAGTTGCTCTTACTTTCCTGACCACTTCATTTGATGTAGGAGAATTTACAACTACACCCATTGCACCTTTAAACTCTGCATCCATAGCAAGATTTACAACTCTTTTCCCTTGAGTTATTCCCCCTCCTACTCCACAAAATACAGGTACATCGGCTGCCATTATTAGCGCTTCAGTAATAAGAGGTTGCGGGGTAAATGGATAAACTGCAATAATAGCATCTGCATTGGTATTTCTTATAATTGCTACATCAGTAGTAAATAATAACGATTTAATTCTCTTGCCAAATATTTTTATTCCTCCGCAATTTCTGATTTCAGGTGGAACTTCTACTACATGATTTCTTAAAGTCCCCTTAATTTCAGGAAGGAATTTGCTCTCTTTCTCCATTCCCTACACTCCCTTTTAATTATTATGTTATTTCCCTAAATATATTATAAGATATTAATTAAATATTTTTATAAAAAATATATTAATTTTATAAATAAAAATAATACTTTTATGTTACTTTACCCAAAAAGAGACCTTAGCTAAACTAAGATCTTATCTTTTTAAAATATCTAATACTTTTTTAATAACTTTTTTTCCTATTACATCTTCATTCATTAATTCTAAAGACTTATTTAGTTTTTCCCAAGAAACAGCTTCAACTTCATCAGATTTGATTATATAACCATCCTTATAAAAGGCCATAAATGTAAGCATCAATAATTCCTTACCTTCTATATATTCAGTCCCTAAGAATCTAACATTATCAATTTTTATTCCAGTTTCCTCAAAAACTTCTCTATGGACTGTATCCTCTGCCTTTTCATCTATACCTATATACCCTGAAATAAGAACTCTAGAATTCTTATAAATATAACTTTGCTTTAATAATAAAACTTCATCATCTTTAATTACAGCCACCATAATACAAGGCTTAGGCACATCAAAGAATAACAAATCATCCTTTACACAATAGGGTACTCCACCTTCATCCCAACTATATTTTTCTTCTAACTTAGCTCCACACTTAGGACAATAAATAAATTTCATAGCTTACCCCCAAATACAATTATACTATTAACTATATCATAGAGAATTTTCTATCACAATATAATATCTAAAGGCTTAAATAAAGTTATACTATCCTCTGTAACCCTGCAAGAATAAGCAAAAATATCCACACCATTTTCATTAGCTAATCTTAAAGCTTCTGCAAACTTAGGATCTGTTTCATCATTAGGAGTAAAGGATACTACATCTTCTATTTGTATTAAAAACAATACCCCAGCTCCTCTACCACTTTTCTTAACTTCTATTAACTCAAGTAAGTGTTTTCTTCCCCTATCAGTTGGTGCATCAGGAAATCTGCATCTTCTTTCTTCTTCTAAAGTTACACCCTTTACTTCTAAATAATATTCTTCTCCATCATCATTAGATAATTTAAAATCAAACCTACTATCTCCAAAAGTTTTCTCACTTAATATATTATTATATTTTTTCAACTTTTCCACAACTCCTAATTGTAATGCTTCTTTTACCACCTTATTAGGAATTTGTGAATCAATACTTATTAACTTATCTCCTTTAAGGGCAGCTATTAAATCATACCTAGTCTTTCTATTTGGATTTAACTCCTCCCTTAGATAAACTGTACATCCTGGAATCAATATTTCTCTGCATCTTCCTGTATTAGGAACATGAACTACAATTTCTTCCCCATCAATTAATACAGATGCATTAAATCTATTTGGTCTTTTTATAAAGCTTGCTTTTATAATTTTCTTATTATATTTCATTTTTCCACCTCATTATCCACATTATCCACAGATTTAATCCACAGTTTTGTGGATTTTGTGTATAGTTATCAACAAAAATTACTATCTATATGTAACAAATTCTAACTGATAATAATTTTTTATGCAATATTCTCTATATTGTTGTAGAAATATCTCTTATTCATATATATTGTGTCCACACTTATACTAATCTTAATCCCCAATTAAAATAAGTTATCCACATTTTTATTCACTTTATCCACACTATAAACAAACCCCTGTATTTATCAGCCTTCTCACTGTTAATAACTTATAATAGTTATACACATCCACTTTTTAATAAAAAATTAAGAAATCTTAACTTTATATTAAACATCATTCACTATCTTGTATTGTATAATACCAAATCATATAATATAGTTATAAAATAACATAGGAGGCTTGGTAATGAACATACAGTTAAAGAAAGGAATCTTAGAACTATGCGTCTTATCAGTACTTTCTAAAAAAGATTGCTATGGCTATGAACTAGTAAACGAAATATCAAAGCATATTTCTATATCTGATGGAACTATATATCCTATTCTTAGAAGGTTAACTAACGAGGGCTACTTCACAACATATTTACAGGAATCTCAAGAAGGACCACCTAGAAAATACTATCGACTTACAGAGTCTGGATATAAAATAAAAAATGAGCTAGAAAGAGAATGGTTAGACTTTCAAAACTCAGTAAACAATATTTTGTTGGGAGGCTTAGAATATAAATAAAATGGAATTTTTTAAAATTCTTGAAGAAGGTTTAATAGATTTTCCTGCTCATGAATTACAAGAAATTTTATATGATTATAAGGAACACTTTTCCAATGCACAATCTGATGGAAAAACAGAAGAAGAAATAATAGAGGAGCTTGGTGACCCCTATACTATAGTAAATCAATATAGAAGTAACTATATTCAAGTTTCCACCACTAATACAGAATATGAAGATACTTATGAAGAAAAAGAAGCTAACAACGAAACATATACTAATTACAATGATGATTCCAATAAAAAATACTCTAATAATAGCACTAATAGCTCATCTAATTCTTTAATCAATATAATTCTAAAAATTTGTATGATTGTTGGTTTGTTAATATTATTTTTCCCTATTGTAATAGCAGGATTAGCAACTGTATTGGGACTTGGAACAGGTTTATTAGCAATACCTTTTGCATTTAGTATCTCAGGAATACTTATGCTTTTAGGAAAATTCGGTTTTACCATTTTAGGATTTGGAGTACCTGCATTCTTTGCTGACTTCCCTACTTCAGTAACTCTTTTAATTACTATAGGTTCAATTTCAGCTACTTTAATATGTTTCATTCTGTTAATTTATCTTATAAAATTTATAATTTTAATAATAAAAAAACTGATGAATAAATTATCAAATAAGGAGGGTATATAATGAAAAACTTTATGTCTAGAAAAATGAAAATTTTTCTTTCTGTTCTTGCTATAATAAGTCTTGCTTCTTATGTATCTGCAGCCATTGTTCTTTATAATAGTGATTTTAAGATATCTAATTATATAAATAAATGGAATGATGATTTTAATTTTAACTGGCATAATTATAAAAATATAGGCTCTTTAGAAAAAGAACTTTCCTCTGATATTAAAACAATAGATATTACAACTTCATCAGTTGATGTAAAAATACAATTTTATGATGGAAATGTTATAAAAATAGATGGTACTTCATATACCTTAGGAGATATTACTATCTCAAATATAGTTAGTGACATCTCTTCGTTAAATAATACATTCAGAGTAAATTTGAATACTAACGGATACAATGATATTAATATAAATATTTACGTTCCTTTAACTTACAAAAATAATATTAAGATCAATTCTATAAGTGGTGACTGCGAAATTACTGGTGGAGATCTTGAAAATGTTACTATTAATTCTAATAGCGGAGAAATTCAACTAAAAAACCTAACTTCAAAAACATTAAAACTTCAAACTACTAGTAATGATATAGATTTATCTGATATAAAGTCACTTGATTCAACCTTAAATACTACAAGTGGTGATATTAAGGTTTCAGTTTCTTCACTAGGGGAACTTTCTTCTTCTACATCTTCTGGAGAAACCGAGTTATACCTTAACAACTTAGGAAACAAATCTACAATATCTTCTACCTCAGGAGAGATAGATTTATATATAAATGAATCTATTGGCTATGCTTTAATATTTAACACTTCATCAGGTAATATTGACAGTGATAGATTAACACCTAACTTTTTAAATAATAATAACTACTCTGTAACTAATGGTGATGGTAGTAAGAAGGTAGATGTAAAAACCACAAGTGGTGAACTCTATGTAAGGTAAAAGGCTCTGAATTAATCAGAGCCTTTTATTTTTATTCTTTATATCTTTTCAATTTTAAATCTCTTCTTATATTATAAATATCCTCTTTGGTAAGTTGTCTATATTTTGTTGCCCATAATAATTCATCCTTCTTTACAAAGACTAATTGTCCATCTTTCTCTTTAGATATATCTCTGCACCAATATTCTAATGAATATCTACAACTACACTCAATTATTATACCGTTCTTTTTATTTTTTCCTATCTTAACATCAAAACATTGCCTTCTTTTTAAATAATTAAAAAATTCCATAGGGGCATCAGCTAACTTTTCTTCACTTATAAATTCATCTAGAAAAATACAATTAGATGTATCTGAAAATGCTCTAAGTTTTATTATATCTATATTATTTGAGAATAAATATTCTTTACAATAGGAATATAAATATAAAGTATATAAATCTAGCTGCATAAACACACCACCCAAAAGATAATTACATTTAAATTATACAATATTTTCCTTAGGTATTCTATACAATTGTCTTTATTTTCTAATTTTTCTGAAAATTTTATTCTTCCCTTAATCTTATAAGTTCATCAGCTACTTTTTCTTGTATTTCTTTTATATCAAAATTCTTTCCAGGACATAACGTATTATAAACATCCTTATGCCCCTCAGATTCTTCAATGTTATATTTTATTATCATATCTGCTGAGAGTTTTACTAATGAATTCATTTGTTTATATGTAATAGATTCATCTTCAAAATTTCCTTCTAAACATATACCTATACTATCTCTGTTCCTCCCTTTAGCATGAGCACCTATCATTTCTTCTTTTCTACCTCTATATATTGTTCCATCTTTTCTAATATAAAAATGATATCCTATACCACTCCATCCCCTTTGTAAGTGCATATCATGTATTTGCTCTGAAGACAAGTTAGAGGACGCTGAATGATGATAAATAATATATTTAGGTTTATTTCCTAGTTCAACCCCATCTCCCCAATTGTAGTCTATACTTTGAATATTTAGTTCCTTTTCATAATCTTTTCTTATATCCCTTAACTCTTCTAATCCATATCTCCCTTTTCCCATATTATATAAATAATCAACTTTATTATTAGAATGTCCATAAATTATAATACCTATAATGGATATTATTAATAGAAGCGAAACTATATAAGTTCTTTTTCTTCTCCTTTTCATTATCCTTTGGTAATCTATTCTTTTTGTTTCTAGCTGTTCCATAATAGCTCCTCCATCCCTATGTAAAATTACACCATATATATTTTACAACAAATGTAAATATTCTTCATACCCTTTCTTTTTCATTTCTTCTTTAGGTATAAACTTTAAAGCTGCAGAATTAATACAATATCTTAGTCCACCTAACTCTTCAGGACCATCACAAAATACATGTCCTAAATGTGCATCTCCAGTTTTACTTCTAACCTCTGTTCTAACCATTCCATGACTTCTATCTACTTTTTCATTAATCAGCTTTCTATCTATAGGCTTTGAAAACGCAGGCCATCCACACCCTGAATTAAATTTATCAGTAGAAATAAATAGTGGCTCTCCTGTAGTTATATCCACATATATCCCCTCTTCATAATTATCATTATATCTATTTCTAAAGGGATATTCAGTACCATTCTCTTGTGTTACCCTATACTCTTCATCTGATAAAACCTTTTTAAGCTCTTCCTTACTCTTTTTTCTATATTTATTAGTCATTATTTCTCCTCCTTACCTTTTCTCTAATTTATTATCTGTTTTTATGAATTTTTTATTATATTACACAAAAACTATAGTGGGTGATTTTTATGTATAAGTATATGTTTATTTATTCTGCTTTTTCAGCTATTTTGACTGCTTTACCTTTTTATTTTGAAAATTTGTGGCCTATTACTTTTATCAGTCTTACTCCACTTCTATATTACTTAATAAAAAATAAGCTCTCTAAGCTAAATGCTTTCTTGTATGGTTTTACATATGGCTTTATCTTTTATTTATTAGGAGTTCATTGGCTATGGTCTCTATATCCACTGACTAACTTTGGATTTAATAAATTATCAAGTTTTTTTATTATCCTTGGTTGTTGGTTGTTTATAAGTATATATGAAGGAGCTTTGTTTTCTCTAATAAGCTTTATATTAAATATATTAAATTTAGGTTTACTTCAGAAAGCTATTTATATAGCAAGCTTATGGACTTTTTTAGAGTGGTTTCAAGGTTTAGGCCCATTAGGGTTCTCTTGGTTTCCTCTTTCTCTCCCTCTAACTAACTGTCCATTCCTTATACAGATAGCATCCGTATTGGGAAGCTTATTTATTTCCTTTTTTATAGTTTTTATAAACTGTATTTTTTCAATAATTATACTTAATAAAAATACTAGAAAAAAATCTTTGATAATATTATGTATATCGCTAGTTCTTATTATCATAGGCAACTATATATGTTTAAACATAGGAAATAATAAATATACCACTATTGACTATTCTATTATTCAAGGTAATATATCTTCTTATAATAAAATTGAAGAAAACTTTGTTAAAGAAAACTTAGATACATACATATCTTTAACTAATAAATCTTTTGAAGATAATCCTAACATTGATTTAGTTATGTGGCCAGAAACAGCTGTACCAATATATTTGAATAAAAATGAGTATGTATATAATTTATATAAAGAAATTGCAATAAAAAATAAATCTAATTTACTCCTAGGAGCTTTTACATTTTCTGATTTTAAAAAGTATAATGCTTTATATTGCTTTAATCCTGATGGAAATATTTCAGGCATATATAGAAAAGGACACTTAGTCCCTTTAGGGGAATTTATTCCTTTCTCAAATATGATATTTAAAACCTTTCCTAAATTAAAAGAATTAAAGGCTTTTTCAGATAACTTACAGGGAGATGAAAGCACTCCTACAATAAAAACTAGTTTCGGAACAATAGGACCATTTATTTGTTTCGAATCCATTTTTTCTGATATACCTAAAAGCGAAATTAAAAAGGGAGCTCAAATATTATGTGTAGCCACCAATGATTCATGGTTTAAAGAATCAAAACAACTTGAACAACATCTTAGACATTCTGTATTACGTGCAATCGAATTTAATAGATATATACTTACTTCTGCAAATACAGGAATATCTGCCGTTATAGATAATAAAGGTAGAATATTAAATACAGTTCCACAATCTACTTCGGGATATATCACTGGAACCGCAAACTTAATTGATAACAGAACATTATATTCTTATTGGGGGAACATACCTATACTAACTTTCTGTATTTTTATAATATCTTTTCAATTCTTAAAAAGTAAAAATCTATACAAAAAGTGTTGAGCCATTTTCATAGCTCAACACTTTTCTTAAATTTATTTTATTTTTCTTCTATCCCATAAAGATACGCTCCATACTCTGGAGTATATAAAGGAGTTTTTAATCTCCCCTTTTTATTCATATATTTCATAATTGGTGTCTTTATTAGCTCTTCTGACTTAAATACACCACCAATATAGGAAACAGGTACATTATCTTCCTTAAAGTCAATCAAAAGTAAATTAATTAATTCAGCAATTTCTTTTCCTGCATCATTAAATATTGAAATAGCCACTTCATCATTTTTTTCTGCTGCCTTTGAACAAGTTAATGAAAACTTAGCAATCTCTTCTCTCTTGAATTTAAGCTTCTCATTAACATAAGAAATTAACTCATAAGGATCACCAAAGCCACATTCCTTCATAACTATATTATATAGTTCTCCTTTAGGTAGTCTTCCATCAGCTTCTTTTGAAAAAGCATTTAATGTTTTATTACCTATCCAATAAGCACTACCTTCATCACCTATGCTGAATCCCCAGCCACCTGATCTTTTAGTCTTGCCTTTATTAATAGAGAATGCGATAGATCCAGTCCCTGCTATTACTACTATTCCATCCTTCCCACCTAGAGCACCCTTCATTGCAATTTCAACATCATTATGTAATAAGTACTTAATACCATTGCATGCTTTTTCTACTGAACTTTCTATATTTGCTCTTATTTCAGGGTTTTTACCATAGCCTGCTAATCCAAAAGAAACTATTAAATCCTCCTTTTCAATCTCTACTGGAGAATTTTCTAATATATTATTAATTCCTTCCTTAATAACACTATATAATCCTTCATATCCAACCTGCATAAAGTGGCAAGTACCTAAAATCACCTTATATAGTACATCTCCTTCATGGTTAAATAATGAAAATAATGTTTTTGTACCGCCTGCATCTACTCCAATATAGTACATATTTACCTCCTATACACTCTGAAAGCTAAACTTTTGCCATGGCTTTATTTCTTTCAAAATAAATACCTCATCTTCTATAATATGACCAACTACATTACTCCTACCACTATTCTCCATTTCATTTAATACTATCTGTAATTCTCCGGCATAGTGTCCATATTCACTACTTTCAATTATTATATCTCCTGGCTTTAAAATATCTGGAGTATTAAACTTTCTAAACTCATGATTCTTATACTTAACTCTACTTTGAGTGGAACGTATCATATTGTCACTCTTATCTCCCCTATTAAAATGTAATTCATCTAAAATTATCTTTTTTTCTATTTCTGGAAGATTATCAACCAAATTTACGTTAAAAGTAACCATATCCCTACGTATTTTTGACAATTCATTTATTTCCTCTTTCGTTGGATAACAATTAGAAATTACTATATCATCAATACAACCTAAAGCAATTAAATGCTTAGCTTGTACCTGAATTGGTAAAGTTCTATGAATCTCTAAAGTAGGTAATCCATCTGTTACAGGCCAAGGCCCAAAAGCCTCATTACTTTGTGAAGTAATGAATGCTGCTGTTCTTAACCCATACTTTTTAAATCTAGCTGTGCAATCTAAAAAATGTTGTAAGTTTAATCCACTATACCTATGAGGATAAAAATTATGACAAGCAATTAAATTATACTTATTAGGCATATAGTCCATTATAGTATCAATATAATTTGTATTGTTACTCATATTTATCTCAATCTTCAACCCTTGAGGATTGAAAGTCATAATTGATTCTTCACTTCCACTATAACCTGCATCTAAACGTACTCCATCTGCTCCTATTTCTTTAAAAAAGGTTAAATCATTATAACTAATCCCTAACTTTGTAAACACCTTTGGACTTACATCTACTATTATTTCAAATCCTTTCTTTGAGGCATATTCATTTATACTTTTAAAAGTTTTTTTAATATTTTCTTTATCTTCTTCTGCTGAAAGAAGACATGAAAAAATTCTGCTAAAGCCTGCTTCATGTGCTTCATCTATATATTTTAATATTCTTTCTTTAGTAGACTTCTCTGGATAAATCGAAATTCCTAACTTACGCATGTTTTATTCTCCTCGTAAAATATTCTATTATCATATAATTTAAAAAATGGATAATATACAATTACTGATATTATTATTTGTATAGCACATAAAATAATAGCTGATATATCTCCACCTGTAGATACGAGAGCCCCTATTGGAGCTGGAAGTACCCACGGTACTAATATAAATGGAGCATTTACTAATCCACTATTCATAGCAAACCAAGCTACTGTTCCAGATATAAGTGGTGCTATTAAAAATGGTATCATCATATTCTTATTACATGATATAGGTGTACCAAATATTACTCCCTCATTTATATTAAACAAGGATGATATAAATGTACTCTTTCCGATTTCTTTAAGATGATTACTCTTAGATAGGTATCTCATCAAAAGTACAAGTCCTATAGTACATCCAGAGCCCCCCACCCATATAAACCATTGATAAAATATTTCATTAGCTATATAAGGACAAGTAAATCCATTTATTTGGGCAAAGGCATTTAAGAATATCATTTGAAACCAAAAAGGCCTAATTAATGTGCCTATTACAGCTACTCCATGTATACCTAGAATCCAAAACAAACAAGTAATTACTACTATTAATACCATACCAAAATATGATCCTATAAAATTCATTACTACAGTTAATATATTACTTATAGGTGTAATCCAATTAAAGGATAATAAATTCGCAAATATAGTTATTATCATAACTACTAGAAAAATAGAAATCATTCCATCTAAGTATTCTATAGCAGCTACGGGAACTTCTTTAAAACTTAATTTCTTTAGACTTATCTTAGAAAACAATCTATACAATTCTACAGATATAATTGAAATTATAATGGTAGGAAAATATGATAAAAATAAATATTCATATATATTCATATATATTTCCCCAAAATTAATATATTGAATAAACAAAATTAAAGTGGTAGAAAAAATGGATATAAATCCAACTTTTTTCCCATCAAGTCCATAAGAAATACTTAATTCCGATCCTATTCCATATGAAATATAGATAAATAATATAGCATTGAAAAGAAAATATGGAAGCACTAAAGCTACCTTATTATCTTGTATAAAACCACTATTAAATCTCATTCCTAAAGAAGCAATTAATAAAAATGTACCTAATACTGTTAATAATGGCATTGCGCCTATTATTGCCATCTTTATAGCCTTTAAATGTCTTTGCCCAGATAAAAACATTATGGGTGTTGATAGTTTCTCGTTTAACTTTTCTGCTAATTCATTCATTTAATTTCCTCCTACAAAAGGACAGTCACATATAGATCCCAGTACAACCTTTTCCCTTGCTCCTGTAGCACTTGGTACATTAGAAAAACTTCTATGTATTGTTTCATTTCCTAATATAATAAAAGCAATGGCCTCTTTTGCATCACTTGAATATCCTTCTTCCTCTTGAGTTACCACTTGAATTTCTGGTAATAATTCTCTTAAATATCTTAGTAATGTATAGTTATGTGCACCGCCGCCACCTATAATAACTTTATTAATAACATGCTTTTTTAAGATAAAATTCTTATAATTTTCTGCTATAGATTTCGCTGTAAACATAGTTACCGTCGAAACAATATCTTCCTTTTTAATAGAATTAAATTTCTTAAGTAACTTTTCTACATATTGTTCTCCAAACTCTTCCCTACCTGTTGTTTTAGGTGGAATAGCACTTATATAAGGATTAGACATCATAAACTCCAGCATCTCTTCATTTACACTACCTATAGCTGAAGTTTCTCCATTTAAATCATATCTTTTATTGAATAGTCTAAGCATTACCTCATCAATAATCATATTACCTGGTCCAGTATCAAAGGCGTAAATTTCATCAACTCCTACATTCTTAGGAATCACTGTTACATTACCTATTCCTCCTATGTTTTGAAGAAGCACCCCTTCTCCCTTGCTTCCATAAAGTATATACTCACTAAATGGTACGAGTGGAGCTCCCTCCCCTCCAGCTGCCATATCCATAACTCTAAAGTTTGAAATTACTTTTTTTCCGGTTTCATAGGCTATGATAGCGCTTTCCCCTATCTGTAAAGTAGACGGAATCACATCCTTACCTTTCCTTGGAACATGATAAATAGTCTGTCCATGACTAGCTATAAAATCCAATTTTGATATATCAAAGTTACTTTCTTCACATATCTTCTTAACACAGTCCGCAAATAAATATCCCAATTTAAAATTTAAGCTACATATTAATCTCACATTAGAATACTCTAAACTACATGCCATTTTTATTTCTTTTTTTATATCATCTGGAATTACATAAGTATTAAATCCTATCATCTCTATTCTTGTATCTAAACCACTTCCATTTACTTTTACTAGAGCAGCATCTACGCCATCTAAGGAAGTACCTGACATTAAGCCTACAGCATACATATACTTTACCTCCTATTCGAAAAAAGACTGTATAAAAATACAGTCTTTTTAATTATTAATTATTTATAGCCTTCTTAACAAAGCCTTTACTTGCATTTAATCTCTTAACTGCCTCTTCTTTGCTACAATCTAATAACACCATTATTATAGCTACCTTACATTCTCTATCTGACTCCTCAAATTTAATGCTTGCTGTTTCATAGGTACACCCTGTAGCCTCCATTATAATTCTTTTAGACCTTTCAATAAGCTTTAAATTTGTAGCTTTCATATCTACCATTAGGTTTTGATATGTTTTTCCTATACCTACCATACTAGCTGTAGAAAGCATATTCAATACTAACTTTTGAGCTGTTCCTGCCTTTAATCTTGTGGACCCAGTTATTACTTCCGGCCCAACTTCAACTTCAATAGCAATATCAGCAATTTTTCCTACTTCACTATTAGGGTTACAACTTAAGCTTACAGTAAATGCTCCAATTTCCTTTGCTTTTTCTAATGCACCTATAGTATGAGGAGTTCTGCCACTAGCAGCTATTCCAACTACTACATCATTGCTTTTAACCCCCGCATCTACTATATCTTTTGCTCCTTGTTCCTTTTCGTCTTCAGCACCCTCTTTGGCCTTAACAAAAGCACTTGGACCTCCTGCTATTAATCCAATTACCTCAGTGGTAGTCCCAAATGTAGGAGGACATTCTACTGCATCAAGCACTCCTAAACGTCCACTTGTACCAGACCCTATATATATTAACCTTCCATTATTATTTAATGCCTCTATAATATGTTTCACAGCTTCTTCTATTTCAGGAAGTGCTTTTTTAACGCTCTCGGCAACTGTAGAGTCCTCTTCATTCATTACTTTTAAAAAGCTACAAATGCTCATTTCGTCGAGTCCCATAGTTTTCTGATTTCTTTTTTCTGTGATTAAATGAGTGATTTTTACTTCTGACATTGGGAACCTCCTTAGTTTTCTATTCTCTTATATATTTATGCTCTAAATTCTAACGAATCTAATTTTTGTCTTGTAATCCAAATATTCTAGTAAATCTACATATTCAGGATGTATAAAACCAATAATATTAACTCTGGCATCAGCTTCAAAATCTTTTTTAAGTAATTGAATCTCTCCACAATATCTACCTATAAGCTCATTATCTATAGTTATAGAGCCTCTTCTACGGAATCCATTATTATATGGTCTGATTCCAGATGTTCTTGGTGTAATTAAACGTAAAACTGATTCCGAGAAATCTTTACGACAAGTATATTCTTCTTTATATAAATACTCATACTCTTTTTCAAAATGAGCTTTTATAGTTATTACTTTATCTTCTATATATCTATTTATATATTCTAATGTTTCTATCTTAGCTTTACTGTCTCCTATTAATACATCATCTACTCCACAGTTCTTGATTAATTCTACAGCAGCAACGTATGGATGAACTTGACGATGTCTTTCTACAGTAGGCAACCCTTCATATAATGGAAAACGCTTTAAATCATCTCCTGGTACAAAAGCTTGTACTTTTAAACCATATTCCTTAAATACCCTATTCTTCTCTTTAAAATAATCTAATCCAAGTCCTGTATTATTTCTAGGATAAAAATTATGAGTTAGGGAAATATTTGTAAAATCTACTTGAGCTTCTTTTGCCTCTTTTAAATATTCTTCATTAACAACACTTGCATTTAGCATTAATTTAAAATTTTTTGATAGCTCCTTTATAGTATCAAAGTCATCAAATCCATAATCTAGTCTTAATGCCTTAAATCCTAACTCTTTTAATTTCTTATAATCCTTAGGTGGAACATTCAACTTTTCAAAAGTTACTGGAGATACATCGGGAACTATTTCTAAATCTAGACTTCTACAAGTTTCTAAAAATATTGGCATCTTTTTATCTAATTCCGAATAATCTTCCTCTGGAATATGAAGTGATGTAAAAATGTATTTTGCACCTATCTTTGCTGCTTTTTCAAGATAATCATAATCTAAATCTTGAAAGTAAACTGAGATTCCTAACATATTCTCCTCCTACTATTTACCATCTATTGGTAATAATTCATCCTTTAAATCATTCTTTTCCATAGCTTTTACGAATGGCCAGAATACAACTGCTAATATAACCCATGTTGCTATAACAAAAAGTGCTGCTGCAAAACTACCATTAGTAGATAAGAATGCTTTTATTGGGGCTGGTGTTATCCATGGTACTGTTAAGACTGGTACTGGTAAAATACCTGTTGATACTAACACAACTGCTACAACTGCAATTACCATATAACTTAAAACAAATGGAATCATCATTAATGGATTCATAACTATTGGTAATCCAAAGATTAATGGTTCCCCAATATTAAATAAAGCCGCTGGTAATGATAATACTCCTAATGCTTTAATACGTTTTGACTTAGAGAAACACATAATAGCTGATAAAGGTGCTAGCCCTATCCAAATATAGTTGTCATAAAATACACCACTAAATAAATGTGGTAATGATTCACCAGCAGCCATAGCAGCTTGGTTAGCAACATTCATTTGAGTCCAAATTGGTGATGCAACAGAACCTACTACGTTACCTCCATGTATACCAACTGACCAAAGTATACGATTTAAGAAGCTGGATGTCATTACTGTAGCTACACTATCACCTGCGCTTACTAGCGGTTGGAATGCATTCATAATGATTTGTGGTAAATTAATATTAAGTACAACTCTAATTACCCACCAGAAAGTAACTATTAATAGTGATGGTATTAAAGCTACAAAAGCTTGTGCAACCATTGGAGGAACTCCTTCTGGCATCTTTATAACTAACTTTTTACGCACAAAGAAACGATATAATTCAGCAGTAACAATTGCAATTATAAGTGCTGCAAATACTCCCTTAGGCCCTAAGAAATCTGTAGGAACCCCTGCAAAAGTTCCTGGATCTTTACCTTCAATAAAAGTTTTTACAGTTTGAGCTGGAACTATTAAAAAGAAACATGCAACTGAAAGAATTACTGGTCCTAAAATATCATTGTTTTCACCATTTTTATTGTAATACTCTATAGTTGCGAAAGCAGCTGATATTACTACAAATAAACCTATGAATGATGTACCAACTCCTGATGCTGCTGCAAACTTAGCTGAAAAAGTTCCAATAAAATCTTTATATCCTTGTACAGGGAATGATGCAAGTAATAAGAATAATGACCCAACAATTAGTAATCCTGTAAAAGTAATAAAAGTTCTTTGAATAATTTGAACATATCTCATTTGAGAAAATTTTATTAGTGGTGGTGCTATCTTTTCCTCAATGAATCTTGTTAATTTTTCCATGTATATTACCTCTCTCTCTTTATATTTGTAATCTATTACAATAATAAGTCTATCACACTAAAAATATTATTTCAATATTTTTTTATATTTTTTGAAATAATATTTTATAAACACTAAAAATTAAGGAGGAAGTCTCAATAAAACTTCCTCCTTTAACAATGTTTTTATATTAGCTAAATAATATTTTCATTATCTTTTCATGTATTTTCTTACGCTCTTCAATTATCTTAATATTTTCTCTTGTAGGATGCACCCTATTACTAAGTACTATTATTGAAATTTTATTTCCTTTATCAATCAACAATGATGTTCCTGTAAACCCAGTATGAAAGATAGATTCACTAGAGTTCATTGTACTAAATGGACTCCTTACATCAAAAGTAAGATAACCTAATCCTCTATTAATTTCTCCAATAGGAGTTTGTCTCTTAAATAATGATTCTACTGATTTCTCACTTAAAATTCTTTTTTTATTATATTCGCCTCCATTCAAAATCATCCTTGCAAACTTACTCATATCATCTATATCTGAAAAGATTCCTGCATGACCTGAAACTCCCCCCATTAAATAAGCCTTCCTATCGTGAACCTCTCCCCTTAATATCTTACGAAAATGTGGAGAATTTTCTGTTGGTGCACATCTATCAACTAATTTACTATCTGGTAGATAAGAAGTATCATCCATATTTAATGGGGTAAATATAAATTCCTTGGATACTATATCCAGAGGCTTCCCTACTATCTCTTCAATTATGAATCCAAGCAATATAAATCCTATATCCGAATATAAAACTTTTGTGTTTTTTTCATATATTGAATCACAATAATATATTTTCCTTCTTATTGTCTCTTTATCTGCACTTAAATCTAATTTTATATCAGCTGGTAATCCACTAGTATGAGTCAATAAATCAAAAATATTTATATTTTTATTTTTAAATTCTGGAATTACATCTTTTACAAGAGTATCTAACTTTAATTTTCCAATATCTATCAGTTTCATAGTCAATGTCGTAGTAACTAATACTTTTGTTAAAGACGCTATGTCGTAAATAGTATCAATACCATTTAATTCCTCTTTCGGTAAAATTGATTTTTTCCCTACCGAAAATAAATATTCATCATCGTCTAATAAGATAGCAACATTTGCTCCGGGAAATACTCCTCTAGAGCAACAATCCTCAATAATAAATTTAATCTCTCTTTTTTGATCTTCTCTCATTTAAATACCCCTCTTGAAATTTTATTTTACTTATATTATCTTTATATTGATATTTTATGTCAAGGTTGGTAAACTATATTTATAACTAAGAATATTAATATTAAAAAGAGAGGATGATTATAAATGATAGTTGTAAACAGTGCAATAATGCAAGATAAGCTAAAAAAATTAATTGAATCTATTGATTCTCCAAAATTTACTTTTATAAAAAAAGAAGGTATAAAACTTTGTTTTTCATGCGATCTTGAAGATGATGAAGCTGCTATAGCAGTAGCAAAAAAAGCTATTAAATCAGATCCTATAGCTTCAACCCTACTAATCTCAGTAAAATCAGAAGCTTAATTTTATATTATATATAATAAAAATCCAAAAGAATTCATTTATATAAATAAATTCTTTTGGATTTTTTATAATATATCACTTTATTTTTCCTATTATTTCTCGAGTTTTAACTATCTGCTTTTTAGTTATTCCTATATCTTGTTTAGCAATTCCTAAGTACAATAAGTCAGTTAAAATCAGAGACGCCATTCTTGATGATATAGCTCCTATCCTTAATTCTTTTTCTTCACTTGGTATATGTAAAACTAACTCTGATGCCTTAACCAAAGGACTATTACTAAATTGAGTTATTGCTATTGTTTTTGCTCCAACTTCTTTTGCATAAAACATAGCTTCGTTTATCTCCTTTGTATTTCCACTATAGCTTATTGCTATAGCAACATCATCTTTATTTATATGTACAGCTGATGCCAATTGAATATGCGTGTCTGTATGATGAATAACATTCCTATTAATTCTCGATAGTTTCTGTTGGAAATCGTTGCATACAATTCCCGATGTACCAACACCAAATAGATAAATATTCTTACATCCAATTAAATACTCTATTGCTTTCTCTAAATTACTATAATTTATTAGATTATAAGTTTTTTGTAAAGTTTGATAATTTAAACTTAGTGTTTTATCTACTAAAGCCTTAACATCATCATCTTCTTTAATAACTTCATCAAAATATTGATTTGGCTCACTATTATCTTTTGCCAATTCAACCTTTAACTCAGTAAATCCTTTATACCCTACTTTTTTAGAAAACCTAATTACTGCAGCAGCTGATGTTTCTACTCTATCCGCAAACTCTTGAGCACTCAGCATAACCACTTCATTTTTATTATTTAAAATATATTCTGCTAATTTTTCTTCTGTGCCTGTAAAACTCCCCATACCCTCTTTTATCTTATATATGCAGCTCATTTTCTCCCCTCCTTATGTTAATTGTAAAATTTCATATATATCTTTGTCAACGCGAAATTTTATTTCACCATTAACTTATCCACTTATCTCCATAATACTTTATTCCAACAGCCCCAAGGGGAGCAGTAACTATTATAGATAAAACGGCAATAGCTAATATTAAATTTCCTGAAGCTACCCCTGATGCAAGTGGCACCGCCCCCATAGCTGCTTGAACTGTTGCTTTGGGCATAAATGAGATTATACAAAATATCTTTTCTTTGAAATTAAGGTTACTTCCCATAAGAGAAATATATACACCTATGCTTCTTGCTACTAACCCTATAAATAAAACCAATAATCCTAATAGCCCAGAGTGTACAATTACCTTAACATCTACTTGCGCACCAACCAATACAAATAAAAGTATTTCTGCAAAAACCCATACCTTATTAAACTTTTCAGATATCCTGTTTGCTACCTTAGGATATTTATCTAACAATATAAAGCCTACTACCATAACTCCTAATAAACTAGCTATAGGCACTCTGTTTTTAAATATATCTTCTAAACTAGTTAAAAACATACCTGATGCAAGTATTATTAACGTCTTTTCTGTATCTCTTAGGTGGAATTTCTTAAATATCCCTATTAATAATAGTGCTATTAATATCCCAATTCCCCCTCCTAGTAATATAGAAATAGGTATACTAAGTAACTTTCCCGAAATACTAATATTACTTCCTCCATATAACCCTAAAAAGGTTGAAAATATAGTTATTGCAAATACATCATCTATAGATGATGCTGCTAAAATTATAGTTGGAACACCATTTTCCCTTCCTTTTCCTTTATTTATTAACTCTAACATTTGAGGTACTACAACTGCAGGAGAAACCGCTGCTATTATAAAACCTAACATTCCAGCCTCAATAAAGGATATATTTAATATATACTTGCTAACAAAGGCAATAGTAAACCCTTCAATTACACAAGGAAGAAAGCTCATTTTTAAAGCTGTCTTCCCTACTTTTTTTAATGTGCTTCTATTAATTCCAAGACCAGCTCTTAAAAGTATAACTATTAATGCTATCTTTCTTAAATCTGGTGATATAGTAAGTATATCATTGCTAATTAAATTCAACATATTAGGACCAACTATAATTCCTAATATAAGCATACCTAATAATCCTGGCAATTTTATAGACTTGAATAGCTTATTAAATATAAGCCCTAATGTAATAATTACTGCTAAACTTAGTATCATACTTTAACCTCCATATAATTTTTGACAATAAAAAAACCTACAAAATATAGACTTCAATCTATACTTTGTAGGAGTCATTAGCATAAAGCATTTAATGGCGAACTCCATCGCCCTTATTATTCCAACTTATTTTATCATTTATTATATTATATGTCTACTAAAGAGCCCACTTTTTATCTCCCGTAAAATTTACATTCATCCACTTATCTAACTTTATACCAGCCATATTTTTATAAACTCTTTCTCTTACTTTATCCATTTCTTCAAGCTCATTTAGTGTTGATTCCTCATTAAACACAAAATCAATTTCAATTCTTAATTCTCTTCCAACTTTACTTACCCTTGTAATAGAATCTTCAAAATTATAATCCTCTTCAATATCTTTTACAATTGTATATATCTTATTATTTATATCATCGTCAGCATTAACATTTACAATCTCTTTAAAACTATTTATTAGTGTTACTACAGGAACTCTGATAAATATTACAGATGATATTATAACCATAAACGGATCCACATATATTGTTAAATATGATAAAGAAGTTTTAGATAAAATAAATGATACCATAAATCCAACAAGAACTGCTGCACTTAAAATTGTATCCATAAGCCATTGGTTACTTTCCGCATTCAAAAGGTCAGATGATAATTTTTTCCCCTTCCTATCTATTACAAAATATACAATGGCACAACCTACAGTAGATATTATTGAATACCATAATGCCATATTAGTATCTACAGGATTGCCTCCTGCCATCACTTCTTTCACTGCATTAATAAAAGTTGTACTACACATTATAATTAACACTATAGATTTAAAAGCTACAGTTATTGGCTCTAACATACCTTTTCCAAAAGGAAACTTTTCAAAATCATTTTTACTTATATAATTAGTTATCCATAATGCTAGAATAGATAAAAATAAACTAATAAATGAGTATAATCCATCAAACATAATCATGCTTGACTTTATTACTATTCCCCATCCTAATCCTAATGCAGCGAAAAACAAACAGCCTAAGGCTGAAAACTTCAGCATGTTTTTTTCCACTTTCATATTATTCACCTCAATTAATAATCGCTAATTCTATTATACCGTTACAATTTTTCAGGCACAACTGACTAAAACTAGTTAAATACGACACTAATATAGGGTGATATGAATTGTTACATTAATTGTAAATAACATATTAGTACCTTTTTTATATTGAATAAGTACATATTTACATCAATATTCACCATTAGCTAAATAATAGATATTCAATTTTATCAGCCAAAGTAATATTATTAATATTCCATTCTCTATCCATATATTCTTTATATTCTATTCTCTTATTAATACCTTTTATAAATTCTCTAAACTCATTATCTAACCATGGTGCTGTCCAAGCACCAGACCTACATACATGCAATGTATTTACCTGTACTTGTGGCTCTAATTCATCAATTTCTTTATATAATATATCAAAGCTTTCGTTTATTTCCTTAAAATATTCCTCTTTTTCACTTGTGTATGGACTTAATATAATATTTCCTCTTCTCACTTCTCCTTCATTAAGAAGTTTACCTAACCAATTTGCACAATTAACTTCATAATTAAGACTTTCTAAACCTCCATATCCTAAGTCAGTATGAGAATCAAAGTTATACACTTCTTCACACTTAGTTATTTTAGCTAAATCATAAGCTATTTTATGGGAATCAGAAACTATTATTTTATCTATAGTATTTAAATTAAAATATTTACTTATTTTTGTCCAAAAATTATTCTTCTCTTTTCCAACAACCATTCTTTTAGTTATATCTATACCACATTGTTTTTTCTCTAAATATAATTTATACCAATGCTTGTCTATATTTCTCCTATTCTCTAGATAAGATAAATTAAAATAACCTACATATGGCATAAAATAATCCCAATCTATAGTCAAGAGCGCCTTCATAATAATCACATTCTCCTTATACTTATAAAACATTTCTTACCCTCATTATATACTTCCTATATATTCCAATAAAATATATATTGTAACACTACCTCAATAATTTACATAGTATATACAAGTAAAACCTTTAAAGAGGATTAGGAGGAGAACCAATGAGAGATTTATGCGAATGCAGTGGTTTTGAGAGAAATTGCTGTTGCGAAAATAATAGTCAAGATCCATGTTCAACCATAGGAAATATCCAAAACGATTTATGTGATATGAAAGCTAACCTAGCAGAAATAAAGGCTAACTTGCTCAACCTTGTTAGAATTATGTGCATTTGCAATGGATGCATTTGTGATGAAGAACAAGAGTTATTATTAGCTATTGAAAGAGGAGTGAATGATGCTACTTCTACACTTGCTCAAACAAGAAAAAATATCAACTCTTTAAACAATGATATTTGCTAATTAAATAATTTAACTGATATATGTCAAAATTAATTTATTATTTTTGACATATATCAGCACATTTATCTCTTTAATTACAAAAACAATAACCTTAACACCCTATTATTCATACTATATATTGAATAATATTAGGAGGTTATACCTATGGATAAAAACATGTTTGATTGTCGTACAAGCTCAGATGAATTATCTTCATTATTTGAATCTCAAACTTGCCCTCAAAAACCTTGTGTTGACCCAGTAACTAAAGAATTAAGTACTTTATCTGAAGAATTATGTGATATGAGAGTTACTTTAGCAGAAACAAAAGCTAATTTATTATTTCTAACTCAAGTTTTATGTAATTCAGGATGTATAAATGAAACTGAAAAATTCCTTCTATTATCTTTAGATAAGCAAGTTAAAGGTCTAAACTGTCATGTAGCAGATTCTCGTTGTGCAGTTGATCGTCTATATGATTTATTACACTAATTGAAAAATAAAATATTAGTGGATAATAAAAAGTAGTCTAATTTTAATTAGACTACTTTTTGCTATCATAATGCTTCTTTAAATAAAACCTTAGATAATTAAGGCTTTAGGATTACCTTTATGCAGTTATCCAATTTTTCATCAAATATACTATAAGCGTGTTTTCCTTCATCTAAGCTTAATTTATGTGTAATTATATCTGTGGCATCAAACTTACCACTTTTTATTAAATCTAAAATAGGATCTACGTATCTTTGAGCTGGACATTGCCCCATCTTTAAAGTAACATTTCTCGCATAAAAATCACCTAAAGGAAACATATTATATCTTGCTCCATAAACTCCTACAAAGACAACAGTACCACACTTTCTAACTGCTTGAGTAGCAATTTCTATAGCTGATTTTGATCCACCTTGAAGCTTAAACATAGTTTCTACTTTTTCTATATTAGACGCTTTTCCATCCATTCCTACACAATCTAAAACCACATCTGCACCACCATGAGTAATTTCTTTTATATATTCTCCCGTATTATCATGTTCTTCAAAATTTATAACCTCAACACCTTTGTATGAAGCTGCATGTTCTAACCTATAACTTATATGATCTACTGCTATAACTCTTTTAGCTCCTCTAAAAATAGCCCACTTTATTGATAGCAACCCTACAGGACCACAACCTAACACAACAACTGTATCCCCAGGTTTTACTCCTCCAATTTCTGCGCCCCAATATGAAGTAGGTAAAATATCAGTTAAAAATAGCACTTGCTCATCCTCAAGCTCCTCTGGAATAACCTTAGGTCCAACATTAGCATATGGAACTCTTATATATTCTGCTTGCCCTCCTGCATATCCACCATAAGTATTACTATATCCAAATAAACCACCAACCTCGCCATTTGATGTAGGACGGATTTTGCGGACATTCAAAATAAAAAAGAATGTGGAGGTAACAGACAATGGCAAAATCATTATTTGAGGAACTGGGCGGCAAATACGAAAGGCAAGGGGATTATTTGATACCGTGCTTAACTGTACCCGCCGAAGAAGAACAGGCAATAGGCATCTGGGGGCAACGGCATTTAGATTATCTAAAACAGTACCGTAAAGTTACATACACCAATCTTCTTACAAGCGGCAGGCTAAACGCCTACCTTGCCGACATCAACAGACAGGCACAGGAACGCTTTGAAAGGCTCATAGAGGGTATGAAACAGGCACAGGGCATAACGGAACAGCTAAAGGCAGAAAACGCCTTAGAATGGACAGGATGCCTCAATAACATAAGGGCTTGTGCGAGGGAGATTGTGGAAAAGGAAATTATTTTTGCATAAACAGATGATTAGTGGCAGGGGGAAATCCTGCCGCTTTTTCTGCTTTAGTTTGTCAGCTTGACAAATAAAGGGTTAAGGAATATAATTAGATTCAGTATTATACAAGGAGTTAATAAATATGCGGCAAGGTATTCTTAAATAAACTGTCAATTTGATAGTGGGAACAAAAAGTAGCAGTCCCGTTTCACTTTTAATATGGGGCTTAGTTTTTTGTACCCAGTTTAAGAATACTTTTATCATGTAATTTTATATGCCCGAAAACATATAAGTGTTTTGGGGCTATTGGAGTTATTTACCCAGTGATAGGAGTATTTATCACTGGGTATTTTTATGCCCTTTTTTGGGTGTTGATAGGAGGAAAATCACATGAAAATAATTAACTTAGGCATTCTGGCTCACGTTGACGCAGGAAAGACAACATTAACGGAAAGTTTATTGTATACCAGTGGTGCAATTGCAGAACTAGGGAGCGTAGATGAAGGCACAACAAGGACAGATACAATGAATTTGGAGCGTCAAAGGGGAATCACTATCCAGACAGCAGTGACATCTTTTCAGTGGGAGGATGTAAAAGTCAACATTATAGATACGCCAGGCCATATGGATTTTTTGGCGGAAGTATACCGTTCTTTATCCGTATTAGACGGAGCAGTATTATTAGTTTCTGCAAAGGATGGCATACAGGCACAGACCCGTATACTGTTTCATGCACTACAGATAATGAAGATTCCGACAATTTTTTTCATCAATAAAATTGACCAAGAGGGGATTGATTTGCCAATGGTATATCGGGAAATGAAAGCAAAGCTTTCTTCGGAAATTATAGTGAAGCAAAAGGTTGGGCAGCATCCCCATATAAATGTAACGGACAATGACGATATGGAACAGTGGGATGCGGTAATTATGGGAAACGATGAACTATTAGAGAAATATATGTCAGGGAAACCGTTTAAAATGTCAGAACTGGAACAGGAAGAAAACAGGAGATTCCAAAACGGAACGTTATTTCCCGTTTATCACGGAAGCGCTAAAAACAATCTGGGGATTCGGCAGCTTATAGAAGTAATTGCCAGTAAATTTTATTCATCAACGCCTGAAGGTCAATCTGAACTATGCGGGCAGGTTTTTAAGATTGAATATTCAGAGAAAAGGCGGCGTTTTGTTTATGTGCGTATATATAGCGGAACATTGCATTTGAGGGATGTTATTAGAATATCTGAAAAAGAGAAAATAAAAATCACAGAGATGTGTGTTCCGACAAACGGTGAATTATATTCATCCGATACAGCCTGCTCTGGTGATATTGTAATTTTACCAAATGATGTTTTGCAGCTAAACAGTATTTTGGGGAACGAAATACTGTTGCCGCAGAGAAAATTTATTGAAAATCCTCTCCCTATGCTCCAAACAACGATTGCAGTAAAGAAATCTGAACAGCGGGAAATATTGCTTGGGGCACTTACAGAAATTTCAGATGGCGACCCTCTTTTAAAATATTATGTGGATACTACAACGCATGAGATTATACTTTCTTTTTTGGGGAATGTGCAGATGGAAGTCATTTGTGCCATCCTTGAGGAAAAATATCATGTGGAGGCAGAAATAAAAGAGCCTACTGTTATATATATGGAAAGACCGCTTAGAAAAGCAGAATATACCATCCACATAGAAGTCCCGCCAAATCCTTTCTGGGCTTCTGTCGGGTTGTCCATAGAGCCGCTCCCTATTGGAAGCGGAGTGCAGTATGAAAGCAGAGTTTCACTTGGATATTTAAATCAATCGTTCCAAAATGCGGTTATGGAGGGGGTTCTTTATGGCTGCGAGCAGGGGCTGTATGGATGGAAAGTGACAGACTGTAAAATCTGTTTTGAATATGGATTGTATTATAGTCCTGTAAGTACCCCCGCAGACTTTCGGCTGCTTTCCCCTATCGTATTGGAGCAGGCTTTAAAAAAAGCAGGGACAGAACTATTAGAGCCATATCTCCACTTTGAAATTTATGCACCGCAGGAATATCTCTCACGGGCGTATCATGATGCTCCAAGGTATTGTGCAGATATTGTAAGTACTCAGATAAAGAATGACGAGGTCATTCTGAAAGGAGAAATCCCTGCTAGATGTATTCAAGAATACAGGAACGATTTAACTTATTTCACAAATGGGCAGGGAGTCTGCTTGACAGAGTTAAAAGGATACCAGCCAGCTATTGGTAAATTTATTTGCCAACCCCGCCGCCCGAATAGCCGTATAGATAAGGTTCGGCATATGTTCCACAAGTTAGCTTAACAGCTTGCAAAAGTCATATAAAATGAGATTTGAAAGGATTAGAGACTAATTATGATGAAATGCGAATGGATATTGTGTCCTGTTTGTGGGAGCAAAACCCGTAATAAAATTAGGAAGGACACTGTTTTGGAGAATTATCCCCTTTATTGTCCAAAATGCAGACAAGAAAGATTGATTAAAGTTGACAACTTGAAGATAACTGTCATCAAAGAGCCAGACGCTTAAGACGCAGAGCCGATGAAATTGTGGAACAATTCACGAATCATCGGCTCTTTTTGTTTCGTATTTGAAAGAACAAACTCACCAAATAAAAAAAACGATATTCGGGTGGGTTATTTTGTTATACCCTAAATTACCCTCTGAATTTGTTTTTAAATTTGGAGGGATTTTTTTATGTCCTTTTTTCGGGCAGTTATCTATCTGCTCATACGAAGCAAAATTTATCAATACATAGCATATCAGAGAACGGCAGGAAACCAGTTAAAAAAATTTCTGCCAGTGCAACGGTACTTCTCACCTTGAAAGTAGAAGTACAATCTCCATACAATAGAATTACTATTTCCTATAACCGTAAAGGTCACAGAGCCTTTGCGGTTTTTCTTTTGTCGATTTTTGTTGGAAAGTGCCGTAGGGCTGTTTCTGATATGCGGTGTCGTTCTCCGCCTCTCCATCTGGATTTTTTACATTTCAAAAATTCAGATGGGAGGTATTTATGGTGAAATATGCACCAAGAAAGGTATATATCAGAGAAAGTGGCGGCTATGTGGAATTATCCTACACGGAGTTCTGCCGTTGCAGGGAATCCGACCAGACCTATATGGACAAGCTGTTTATCCCCATTCAAGGCTGTCTGCTTGAAGTCGTGAGGGAGCAATACACAGACTTCTACCGTGACAAGGAACGGTGGCGTTATCTGCAAAAATTAGATACAAAGAATAGACTGCTATCTCTCGACGGATTTACGGACAGCGAGGGGAATCCTCTGGACTTTATCACTGATGAAGCGGTGGACATTGCAGAAACCGTTGTCAATGCGGTCATGGTGGACAGGCTGAAAGCCGCCCTGCCTTTGCTGTCGGATAGTGAACAGGAGCTGATACAGGCAATCTTTTTTGACGGACTTTCCGAGCGTGAAGTCGGGGCGAGGTTGGGCATAACCCAGAGCGTTGTAAACAAACGCAAAGCCAGAATCCTAATAAAACTAAGAAAGATAATAGAAAATTAAAATTTAAGGCGTTCAGCCCCCTTGTTTTTTCCTTTGGGAAGATGAGGGGGCTTTTCTCTGCCCTCTCAATCAATTCTGATTGGAGGAAGTAAGAATGGCATACAACCACGGACGGGAGGACAGGAAATGGCGTATCTGGAAAGAAGCGGAGGAAAAGCTGCTGCGTGAGTGCGGCGTTGATGAAGCGACCATTGAGCAGATACGCATGGCGGACAGGGCAGACTTCAATTCCAACAGGCGGTTTTACCGATGGACGAATGACGTTGCGGAATATCTTGAGGACATGGCAGGCAGGGAGCGGCAGGCGGAAGTGGGTACGGTTGCGGAGTTACTGGAAGAGATTGAGAGCGAAAATCTCTATCAAGTATTAGTCACGGTGGACGGGCGTACCTTGAAAATCGTCCTGCTGAAAATGCAGGGGTATTCCACAAAGGAGATTGCCCCGCTTGTGCATTTGACGACTGGTGCCATCTATGCGAGGTTAGACCATCTGCGGAAGAAGCTGCGGAAAATTTTATAGCTTCTAAAACAGCCTGCCATCCTGCGGGCTACTGGGTGAGGGATGGAAATCCCCTCACTCATTTTTTGCAGGAGGACAACAGGATGGCATACAGGGTTAAGGCATACACGCTTCGGGAGGAATCCACGGAAAGCGGCACAAGGTATTTTATCAGCTTTAAGGACGGGCAGGGCAAATCCCACGAGTTGGAAGTGTCGGAACAGTTCTTTATGGAGTTTCGGCAGATGGAGCGCAGGAACAGGAATCTTTTCTAATGGGACGAGCGGCACAGGGAGTTTAACGAGGTATGGGACGAAACCCTTTACAGACGGGCGTTGCGTGTGCCTAAGAGCCTTGATGAACGCATGGTTGAGGAAGAACGGAATGAAACGCTCTATAAGGCGGTTGGGAGCCTTCCAGAGATACAAAGGCGGCGTTTCCTGCTCTACTACGAGTATGAGTTCAATTTTTACCAAATCGCCGCTATGGAGCATTGCACCGCTTCGGCAATACAGAAATCTGTTGCGATTGCAAAGGAGAAAGTAAAGGCGGAAATTGAAGAAATATCTCCAACCGTGACCGACACCGCCCGAAAAAGAAATCTGTTTTTTATTTGTGTGGGATTGGCGGCATTACATACTCTCACTTTTTTCCGTGGGAGTAAATCTATTTTTAAGGAGGTCAACGCCTATGTGCAACGAAAACAAAGACACCGCCCGAAAGGAGGAAAGCCATGCAGAAGTTACAGACAGTCAACGCCGAAACGCTCCTTTATGAACCGCTTGAGAAACCATCCTTTGTGGTGGACAGCCTTATCCCGACAGGCTTATCGCTGTTCTGCGGCTCACAGAAGATAGGCAAAAGCTGGCTCATGCTGAAGCTATGCTTATGCGTGTCGCAGGGAATCCCTTTATGGGATATGCCGACAATGGAGGGCGATGTGCTTTACCTCTGCCTTGAGGACACGTTCTGCCGCATACAGGACAGGTTATTTCGTTTGACGGACGAAGCAAGCGGGCGGCTCCACTTTGCCGTGGCAAGCTGCAAGCTGTCAGACGGTCTTATCGTGCAGCTTGAAGATTATCTGAAAGATTACCCAGACAGCAGGCTCATTGTCATTGATACCTTGCAGAAAGTCCGTACAGCTTCAAAAGACAATGCCTATGCAAGCGACTATGGGGACATCTCCCTCATCAAAGACTTTGCCGACAGGCACTCTCTGGCGGTCATTGTCGTACACCACATCCGAAAGCAGAATGACAGCGACGTGTTCAACAAGGTGTCTGGGACGACAGGATTAACGGGGAGTGCGGACGCTACCTTTGTTCTGGAAAAGGAGAAACGTGCGTCTGACACCGCCAAGCTGTATGTGACGGGCAGGGACACGCCTTATCAGGAATACACGCTGCGTTTCCGTGATTGCCGTTGGGAGCTTGTGGAGCGGAAAACGCAGGAGCAGCTTGCGAAAGAAACGATACCAGATGTCCTTTTTCGGTTGGTGGATTTTATGAGGGATAAGGAAGAATGGATAGGCACGGCAACGGAACTGTTAGCCGCTATGGGGGAAACGGAAACCATACCCACGGTGATTACGAAATGGCTGAATGAATACCGCACCACATTTTTAAGCGAGAACCGTATCTGCTACCAGTACAGCCGCAGGAAAGACGGCAGGCGGATTGCCCTTGCAAGGAGGGCGGGTGACAGCGGTGATGGTGGTGACAGCGATATTAGGATACCCCCCTGTTACTGTCATTGACGCTTAAAGCCATGTAAAGCTGGCGGCTCTGCCCTGCGGGTGACAGCAGTGACGGTGGTGACAGTGATTTTAGGATACCCTGCCGCTGTCATCCCTACGGGAGAACACCCCGTAAACGCAAAATGCAGGCGTGAGATTTACTCGCCCTTTTCGGTCGTGTAAAACCACCCCTGCGGTCAGAAAAATCATTCCGATTTTTCCGACTGCGTTTACAGGGTGTAACACACTACACTTTGCCCTGCAAAGTCGTGTGCCAGACGTTCCCTCTGGACTCCCTTAAGGCAGGGCTGTGCCCTGCTATCCTACGCCTTACGGCTTCGGATAAAAGAATGGCGGCATGACGGTGACGGCTCTTGCGAGGGGGGTATCCCAAAAACACCGTCATCATCGACATGACCGTCATGCAGGGGGTGAGGGTGACAGTTGCGGCAGTCGGCAGGGGGTATCCCAAAACTGCTGTCACCACCGTCACCGCTGTCACCCCAAAGGACGGTCACCCGCCGAAAGAAAGGAGGAATCCGCCTATGCCTTATGCAATCCTGCGTTTCCAGAAACGAAAAGCGGGCGGCGTTGCGGCTTGTGAACGCCACAACGAGCGGAAGAAAGAAGCCTACAAAAGCAACCCAGATATAGATATGGAACGCTCTAAAAACAATTACCATCTCATAGCACCACCAAAGTACACCTACAAGAAAGAGATTAACCGCATGGTAGCCGAAGCGGGGTGCAGGACAAGGAAAGACAGCGTGATGATGGTGGAAACGCTCATCACAGCTTCACCAGAATTTATGAACCAGTTACCGCCCGAAGAACAAAAAGCGTATTTCCAGACGGCTCTTGACTTCATTTCGGAGCGTGTTGGAAAGCAGAATATCCTCTCCGCTGTCGTCCATATGGACGAGAGAACGCCCCATATGCACCTCTGCTTTGTGCCGATTACGCCAGACAATAAGCTGTCAGCGAAAGCTATCTTAGGCAACCAGAAATCATTATCCGAGTGGCAGACCGCCTACCATGAGCGGATGTCCTCACGGTGGAATCAGCTTGAACGGGGGCAGTCCTCAATGGAAACCAAGCGGAAACACGTCCCCACATGGCTCTATAAATTAGGCGGCAGGCTTGATAAACAGTATGAAGAAATCGTGTCTGCCCTATCCGACATCAACGCCTTTAACGCAGGGAAGAAAAGGGATAAAGCGTTAGATTTACTCTCTGCATGGCTGCCAGACGTGGAGAAATTCTCTAAGGAAATCGGGAAACAGCAGGCGTATATCGACAGTTTGAAAGAGAGAATTGGGCAGGAATCAGACTATGCGGGGCGTATGCGTGATGAAAAGTACGAGCAGGAACTAAAGGTGCAGAAAGCGAATCAGAAGATATTTGAATTGCAGAGAACCAACGAGCAGATGGGGCGGCTGCTGTCAAAAATACCGCCCGAAGTGTTGGAAGAATTGCAGAAAAATCATAGAAGCAGAGCGAAAGAAAGGTAGATATGTGAATGAAGAAACAGGATTTTAAGGTGTTAAAGACCAAAGACTTGTACCCGTTCCCCGACAATCCGTTTCATGTGGCAGAAGATGAAACACTGTCAGAGTTAGCGGAAAGCATCAAGGAATTTGGCATTGTCACGCCGATAATCACACGCCCGAAAGAGGACGGGGACGGTTATGAAGTGATTGCAGGACAGCGGCGTGTCCGTGCTTCTGAACTTGCAGGGATAAATACCGTGCCTGCGTTTGTCCTGCCCTTAGACCGTGACCGAGCCATCATCACCCTTGTAGACAGCAATTTGCAGCGTGAGAATATCCTGCCATCGGAGCGGGCGTTTGCTTACAAGATGAAATCCGAAGCCATGAAGCGGCAGGGTTTCCGCACAGACTTAACCTCGTCACAAGTTGTGACGAAGTTGCGGACGGACGACAAGGTGGCACAGGGCTTCGGCGTGGGCAGGATGACCGTGCAGCGTTTTATCCGCCTGACGGAACTGATACCGCCGATTTTGCAGATGGTGGACGAGGGGAAAATCGCCCTCACGCCTGCGGTGGAACTGTCCTTCTTGAAGAAAGACGAGCAGGAAAACCTCTTTGCCACGATGGAGAGCGAAGAAGCAACGCCCTCACTCTCACAGGCACAGCGGATGAAACAGTTAAGCCAGAGCGGGCGGCTTGACATGGATACGATATTTGCGATTATGACGGAGGAAAAGGGCAACCAGAAAGAAACCTTGAAAATCAACACAAGCAAGCTGAAAAAATACTTTCCGAAGAACACAACGCCGAAGCAGATGGAGGAAACCATCATCAAACTTTTGGAGCGTGAGTTGCAGAGGAAACGCAACCGTGACAGCCGCTAATCTTCTTTTTTCGGGAAGTAAATACAGAGAGTTGAGGTATGGAGAATGAGAGAAATCCAGTATGAAATCGTAAAGGAAATCGCAGTATTGTCTACGGGCGACAGTGGCTACACAAAGGAAATCAATCTCATTTCATGGAATGGGAAAGAGCCGAAGTATGACATCCGCAGCTTTTCCCCGAACCGTGAAAAGTGCGGCAAGGGAATCACGCTGAACGCTGATGAAGCGGCGGCACTCCTTAAAGCATTACAGAAAGAATTAAACAGCGAGGATTAATGGTATCTGATTGGCAGGGCGGGGACATTTCCAAACTCTTCCCTGCCCTGTCTGGAAAGGAAGATTTAAGTATGGGCGAGGATAAGAAAGCAGATAAAAAGAGAAAGCGTATCGTGCCAAAAGCACCAGTGCAGATGATAATCAGCCGTGAATATGTCGGCACACAGACCGTTACAGAAGCGTTTGTCCCGATTATCTCCGAGGATATTCGGAAGAAGATTGCCGAGGGCGACACCTTCGACAATGAGGGGCTGTCCGCTTAGAATGTACGCAATGGGACATGAAAACAGATAGGACAGATACGGAGGTTTTACAGTATGGCAGGAATCAAAGAAGAAAAGAAAATCTATTTAGTCGGCATTTATTGCCGCTTATCTAAAGACGATGGTACGGATAACGAGAGTGCGAGCATTGCGACACAGAAATCCATCCTCACGGATTATGTGAAAAAGCAGGGATGGCACATAGCAAAAACGTATGTGGACGATGGTTATTCTGGTACAAATTTCCAAAGACCAAGTTTCCAGAATATGATAAAAGACATTGAAAGCGGTCTGATAAACTGCGTGATTACGAAAGATTTATCCCGTCTGGGGAGAAACTATCTTGATTGTGGGTTATATCTGGAAGTTTTCTTCCCAGAGCATAACGTGAGGTATATAGCGGTCAATGACGGCGTAGATACCTTGAATAAATCTGCTATGGACATCACGCCTTTCCGCAACATTTTAAACGAAATGTATGCCGCTGACATATCTGTTAAGATAAAATCGGCATATCGGGCGAGGTTTCAACAGGGGAAATTCATGGGAACTACCGCCCCTTATGGCTATATCAAAGACCCTGCCGACCACAACCATCTGCTGATAGATGATAAAGTGGCACATGTTGTAAAAGAGATATTCGACCTTGCATTAAAAGGGAATGGAGTTGCCAAAATTTGCAGACATCTTAATAAACAGCATATCCTACGCCCTGCCGCTTATGCGGCGGAGCGTGGCGAAACAGGCTTTGAACGTCATTTTGAGGGGAACGAGGACAAACGCTATATTTGGAGTGGGAACAGCGTGAGGAGCATTTTAAGAAGCCCGATATATGCGGGAAATCTTGTAGGCTACAAACGGATTGCCGCCAATATGAAAAGCAAGAAACGCCCCTCTAAGCTGCCCGAAGAATGGGAAGTGATACCCAATACCCATGAGGGAATAGTCACGCAGGAGGAATTTGATATTGTCCAACAGCTTATTACAAGTCGTAGGCTTCCACAGAACAAGGGAGGATTTGTAAATATTTTTGCAGGCGTTATCAAGTGTGTGGACTGCGGATGTGCTCTGCGGGCAATGAACGTACACAGGAGGAAACGCCCAGAGATTATCGACTGTGTACAGTATTCATGTAATAATTATGCAAGAAACGGAAGAAGCGAGTGTAGTGCCCACAATATAGAAGCAAGGGATTTATTCAATGCCGTTCTTGCCGACATCAACTGTTTTGCGGATATGGCAGTGAATGATGAAAAGGCGGTCAGGGCCATAGAAAAGCGGCTCACGGAAACAGACCAGAGCAGGGCGAAAGCATTAGAGAAAGAACGTAAGAAGCTGAACAAACGCCTTGCGGAACTGGACAGGCTGTTTTCCTCTCTCTACGAGGATAAGGTCATGGAGCGTATTACCGAGCGGAATTTTGAGATGATGTCGGGGAAATACCAGAAAGAGCAGCTTGAAATTGAAGCAAGGCTGAAAGAGGTGACGGAAACTCTTAATGAAAGCTACGAGAAATCACGGGGAATCCGTGACTTCCTCGCCCTTATCCGAAATTATCAAGGCTTAAAAGAACTGGATGCAACAGTTATAAACGCACTCATAGACAAGATACTTGTTTCGGAGCGTGAGAAGATGGCAGACGGAACAGTGAAGCAGGAAATCAAGATTTACTATAAATTCATCGGCTTTGTCGATGAATTACATATCATACCTACAAAACGGTGGGCAGCAATGCCCGCTAAAAATTGTACGGTGTGCGGCGTTGAATATGTCCCGGGCTCTGGTGCATCAAGGTATTGTCCTGCTTGTGCCAAGAAGATACGGAGGGAGAAATCAAACGAGAGCAAACGCAGGAGCAGAGAACAGAAAAGGATAGCATGTATGAACTGTCCGCAAAAAATGACCGACTGAATTGGAGTTATCACATTGACTATATTGTTCATGTTCACAAAAATAGCAATGCCCACAAGCTACAGGAAACGGGATTATAACTCTATCATTTTTCTTTACTTTTGTTACTCCACTACCTACTTCTTCTACTATTCCCATAGTTTCGTGGCCTAATACAAATCCACTTGGCATATTGGGAATCATTCCATGAATTAGGTGAAGATCTGATCCACAAATGGCTGTTGATGTTACCTTAACAACTATATCGTCTTCCTTTTCAATTTTAGGATCTTCAACTTTTTCAACCTCAACATCTCTTTTTCCTCTATAAACTATTGCTTTCATACGTACCCTCCTTAATCTAACTTGTGTTTATTTTTACCAACTAAGGAATGTATTATGTATATAAAACAAAAAAGGACATATACAAAATGTCCTTTTTACATTATTTCCTCATCCTTAACAGTCCTTGACAAGTAAAGCTACGTTCTCAATATGAGCTGTTTGTGGAAACATATCTACAGGCTGTACTTCAATAGTCTTATATCCTTGTTCCTCTAATATCTTTAAATCTCTGCCTAAAGTACTTGGATCACAAGATACATAAACAACCCTCTCTGGTCTAGTCTTACCAATAGCTTCTAGTAATTTTATATCGCATCCTTTTCTTGGTGGGTCAACAACTATTACATCAGCTTCAATTCCTTTACTAATTAACTCTGGAATAACCTCCTCTGATTTCCCCACAAAAAATTCTGCATTATTTACACTATTTAACTTTGCATTTTCTTTAGCATTAACTATAGCTGGCTCTATTATTTCAACCCCATAAACCATCTTTGCTTTTTGCGATAAAAATAAAGTTATTGTTCCTGTACCACAATATGCATCAAATACAACCTCTTCACCGCTTAAATTTGCAAATTCAAGTGTTTTGTTATATAGCACTTCAGTTTGTATTGGATTAACCTGAAAGAATGATAAAGGAGATATATTAAACTTAAAGTCCCCTATGTAATCCTGAATTGTATCTGACCCATATAAATTTATACACTCTGTACCTAATATTACATTTGTATTCTTACTATTTATATTTAAAACAATACTCTTTATTTCTTTAATATTTTCAATAATTAACCTCTTAAATTCCTCTATATGAGGTATGTCTTTTTTAGTTGCAACTAAAACAACCATAACCTCTTTAGTTTTAAATCCTCTCCTAATCATGATATGCCTTAATATACCATTAGGATTGAACTCTCCATCTATAGTTACTGGCTCTAAGTTATACTTTTTTATCCATTGCTTTGTTAATATTGCTACTTTATCAGCTACCTCATCTTGAATTAAACAAGTATCTATATCTATAATATTGTGACTTCTCGGTGCATAAAAACCAACTACAACCTCACCATTTACTTTTCCAATTGGTAGTTGTACTTTATTTCTATATCTATATGGATTAGTATCCATCCCTAAAGGATAACTTACTATATCTTCTGATAAACCACCAATCTTACTTATACAATCTTTAACTCTTTCCCACTTAAAATCTAATTGTTTTTTATAACTCATGTGCTGTATAGAACATCCACCACATCTTTTGTAATATGTACACTTCTCCACTTCTCTATCTAATGATGGTGCTATTATTTCTTCTATTTTTCCATAAGCATAATTTTTTTTAACTTTAATTATCTTAACTCTAACCTTTTCTTCAGTAAGTGCTCCCGAAATAAATATTGGATAACTATCTATCTTTGCTATCCCTTCTCCTTCATATCCTTGAGCTACTATATCTAAAACATATTCTTTATTCTTTTCAACCACAAAAATCACCTTTCGTTTACCTAATTCCAATAAATTATATCATATAATAATAGCTCAAGTCCTTTATTATTCAACAAATGTTTCACATAAGGTTTCTCTTGGTTCTGAAGCTTTATCTCCTCTTATTGCTATATCTAAAGCTTCGCACTTTCCATTTCCATTGTAAAAACAACGAATAGCATGACACCCTACATTAGGACTCATTTTTATCTCATCATTTGAAGAAAAAATTTGCATAAGCTCTCCCATATAATTAGTATTTGTAACTGCTGCTGTAAATTGTTCACCTATTGAATCTTCTCTAAAGCTACTACAAAATGTTTCTGTGCTAGTATTTGCATCAGTTCCTTCTACTAATATATTTTCTGCTTCACACAAACCTCCTTCATTATGAACACAAGTCCTGGCTGTACAACTTAATCTTGTCATAATAATCTCCTCCAAATAAAATAAATTTCATTTATGCTATAGAATAGTATGCTCTTTTATATAAGAATTTATTTATTTTTTCATATGCTTATCTATAAAACGGTTATTCTATCAGTATTATGGCAAATAGATTTCTTTTAGAATTTATTAAATAAAAATTTATTCATCTACTCATCTTTACTATGCACATTTATTTCTTTATATATTTATATATTTATATATTGGGGGGCTAATAGTTCATTAGCCAAAAAATCTATTCAACACCGCATTTTTACTATAACTTCTTAAGAACTTATATTTTTTCATATAAAATTTTTCAATGTAAAAAGATTACTCTCCCAATCTTTTTTCATATATCTATTCTTTTTCTATGGATAAAATATTGCAGCCCCTTTTGTATTGACTATAAGTATACAACCTCCTGCTCATATTCATATTTCTTTACACTTTTATTAAAGAACTAATCTACAAAAATAATACCTTTTTAAAATAAAACAACTAGATTAGAATTTTAATAAGCAAAGATATTAAGAAGATTTATATAAAAATGTTGGGATATTTATTTTGCTCGTTCAGTCGCAAGCTTCAAGTAGACTATATATCAATCGATTTTTTTCGCCCATATACATTTGCAAAGCTTGCCTGTGAAAAATCTCGCATGTATATACATTTTATTTTTATCCTTTAGGAACTAATAAGCTTTAGTAACATCAAAATACTGAAGTTATCCATAATTTAATTGAAGCTATAGTCTCCTAAAAAATAAAAAAAGCACCCTTTCGGGTGCAGATACAGAATCAGTTGCCATTTAATTCCATATTTCAATTATGCCTAACTTCTGCTGATATTATACATTATATCCTAATATATGGATGGCTATTTGTAAACTTTTTGTTAACATTAACTATTTGTATTAAAAAATAATAATACCTTTGATTTATAACTAATTAAAATTTTATGCTTTTCTAGAAGTTAAAAAAATAGAGCATTGATAATTTCAATGCTCTATTTTATATATTATTCTACTACGCTTATCTTCATTAAGTTAGTAGCTCCAACCTTATCAACTGGAACTCCAGCAGCTATAACTACTGTTTCACCCTTATTAACGAATCCATTCTTTTCAGCTATTTCAACTGACTTATCCATCATTTCATCTGTAGATTCTACTCTATCAGCAACTATTGGATATACTCCCCATGAGAATGCTAATGACTTAGCAACCTTTTCACATGGTGTTACAGCAATAATTGGACATTCTGGTCTACATTGAGAAATTCTTCTAGCAGTTGCACCACTTTGAGTTGAAGAAATTATAGCTGATGCTTGTAATTCATTTGCAGCATTACATGCAGCTCTTGAAATAACCCCTCCAATAGCTGGTATATGTTTCTTAGCTTGTGATACAGCTATTTCATAATCTAATTGCTTTTCTGTTTCTGTAGCAATTCTAGACATTGTTTGAACAGCTTCTACTGGGTAAGTACCGTTAGCACTTTCTCCTGATAACATTATAGCATCTGTACCATCTAAAATAGCATTAGCTACGTCTGAAACTTCTGCTCTTGTTGGTCTTGGGTTTCTAATCATTGAATCTAGCATTTGAGTTGCAGTTATTACTGGCTTACCTACTGCATTACACTTTTCAATAATCATCTTTTGAACTGCAGGTACTTTTTCTATTGGAATTTCAACACCTAGGTCTCCTCTAGCAACCATTATTGCATCAGAAACTTCTAAGATTGAATCAATGTTATCTACACCTTCTTGGTTTTCGATCTTTGAACAGATCATGATGTGTTCTCCACCATTTTTGTTTAATAACTCTCTTATTGCAACAACGTCAGCAGCTTTTCTGATGAAAGATGCAGCAATCATTGTTACTCCAATTTCACAACCGAACTTTAAGTCTGCTTCATCTTTAGCAGTTAAAGCTGGTAGCTTAATTGATACTCCAGGAACATTAACTCCCTTATGAGTTCCAACTAATCCAGTATTGTTAACAACACAGTGAACCTTATTTCCTTCTACAGACTTAACAGTTAATCCAACTAAACCATCATCTATAAGAATAGTGTCTCCTGCTTTAACATCGTTAGCTAATCCTGCATAAGTTACTGAGCACTTTGTTGTATCTCCAATAACTTCTTCACCTGCATATATAGTAAAGTCTGTACCTAATTGTAATTCAACTTTGTTTGGTTCAAACTTACCTGTTCTTATTTCAGGTCCTTTTGTATCTAAAATAATAGCAATTTCCTTATTGTACTTCTTAGCTAATTCTTTAACTTTATTAATTCTTCCAGCATGTTCTTCATGATCTCCATGTGAGAAGTTATGTCTTGAAGCATTCATACCTGCTTCTATAATCTTCGATAATACCTCTTCGTTTTCACTAGCTGGTCCTATAGTACATACCATTTTAGTTTTTCTCATGTAAATAACACTCCTCTTTAATATTTTTTCCTCTATTAATATTAAAATATAAAATATTAACTAATTATTTTGATAAGACTTCTGCAATATCGTATAACTTTTCGTCAAACTTTCTTTCTATTGCTAATGCTTCGTCTATATCATCATCGATTATTTCGTTATTTCTTATACCAATAACTCTTGAAGTCTTCCCTTCCATTAGTACCTCTACAGCTTTCGCACCCATTTTTGATGCTAAAACTCTATCATAAGCACTTGGGCTTCCACCTCTTTGAATATGTCCTAAAATAGTAGCTCTTGTTTCTATTCCAGTAACATCTTCTACTTCTTTTGCTAATTCAAAAGCTCCACCTATTCCTTCTGCTAAAAGTACTAAGTTGTGCATTTTTCCATTAGCTTTTCCTTCAAGAATTGTTCTGCATAATTCATTTTTATCGAAATCTTTTTCTGGAACAACTATAGCTTCTGCTCCTCCTGCAAGTCCTGCATATAATGCAAGGTCTCCACAATGTCTTCCCATTACTTCTACTATTGAAACTCTTTCATGAGAAGTGGATGTATCTCTTATTTTATTTATTGCGTCTAATACTGTGTTTAATGCTGTGTCAAATCCTATTGTATAATCTGTGTAAGCTAAATCGTTGTCTATTGTTCCTGGTAATCCTACTGTTTTTACTCCTAACTTAGATAAAAGCTTGGCTCCTGTAAAAGATCCATCTCCTCCAATTACTACCAAAGCATCTACTCCATAAGCTTGAAGTATCTTAACAGCCTTTTTTCTAACCTCTTCTTGTTTAAACTCTGCACATCTTGCTGTTCTAAGGATTGTACCACCTCTTTGGATTATATCTGATACAGAGGTTCTATTCATGTTGAATAACTCACCATTTATTAACCCTGCATATCCTCTTTGAACTCCCATTACTTCTAATCCGTTAGCTAACGCTGTTCTTACTACGGCTCTTATAGCAGCATTCATGCCTGGTGCATCGCCACCACTTGTTAAAATAGCTATCTTCTTCATATTTGTTCCTCCTTACACACCACCGGGACTACTTAAGTCCCACACATACTAAATTTAACCACATATTAATGACCGTATTTAATTGTACAAAAGTTTTGTCTTTTTATCAATGCAATTAACTCAACTTTTCATACTTAGTTTATAGAATTTTGTCGTTTTATCTAAATTTACAATACTATTATACCCTAGCAAAGCTTAATTTATAAACCTTTTTAAAATATTTCACGATTTGATTTTTGTAATATTTTTCATTTGCATTTTTGTTAATATCACTATAAATTTTCAACATTTAATTATAAATCCACTACTTTTATTATTACTTTTTTAACATTTTATCTTTATATTATACTTTAACATTAAAAAAAAGCCATATTAGCACAAAATTTTAATGCTAATACAGCTTTTTAGACTATCCTTCTATAAGTTTAACATTTTCTTCTCCGAAGTGATTTTTTAAATTTTCTATAACTTCATCATCTTCATTTATCCATTTATCTTTAGATAATCTATAATTTTGCCTTTTTTCTGCATCAAATAAATATATAGGAGTATTTCCCAAGTAATCTCCTATGATATTTTTTATAACATTACTAGCTTCTCTTATTGCCCCTTTATCCTTAACTCTTATATAAAGTTTGTTACCATTAATTTTTTCTAATCCCTCTATGTTTTCACATATAATTTTAGGTAACTCATCTTCCTTTATACTTACTCTACCTTTTAATTTTACTAAGGTATCCTCTTTTATTATATCTCTAAGTCTATCTAGAGCTTTAGGGAACACTATTACTTCTATAGTACCAGTTAAGTCCTCCAACTTTAAGAAAGCCATCATGGTGTTGTTTCTTGTTACTTTTTGATTAACTTCTGTTAGTATACCACCAACTATTACTGTATCATTATCATTAATTATAGGTTCTTCACTAATCATGCTTTCATCTAACTCGGCATTTATACTCTCTAAGAATATTTCATATGATTTTTCTATAGTTTCAATGGTAGTTGATGTCTGTAACTTTAAGCTTTGTTTATATTCATCTAATGGATGACCTGATAAATATAAGCCTGTCATCTCCTTCTCCATCAAAAGAATATGTCTTTTATCAAACTCTTTTATATTTGGAAAAACAATCTTTGGAATATCAATAGCGTCCTCAGCTAAGCCAAAAAGACTCATTTGACCATCAATATTTCTCTTTCTTTCATTAGATGCACCATCCATAACTTTTTCAAATACAGCCAATAGTCTTGATCTAAATACTTTAAATCCATCTAATGCACCTGCTTTAATTAAGCTTTCTATAGCTCTTTTATTAACTGCTGTAAGATCAATTTTATCTATTAAATCTTCTAAGGATGTGAATTTTCCTTTTTCTTTTCTTGATTTAACTATACTTTCTACAACGTTCCACCCTACATTCTTAATAGCTGCTAAGCCAAATCTAATACTATCACCTTTAACAGTAAACTTTGAATAGCTCTCATTTATGTCTGGTGGTAAAACTTGAATTCCTTGACTTTCTGCAAACTTTATATAATTAGATACTTTTTCTGCTGTACCCATAACAGAATTAAGCATGGCTGCTATAGTTTCAACTGGATAATATCTCATTAAATAAGCCGTTTGATATCCTACTACAGCATAAGCAGCAGCATGACTCTTATTAAATGCATAAGATGCAAAATCCATCATTGTATCAAAAATCTTATTACCTGCTTCTTCACTAATTCCATTTCTAACACAGCCTGGAACTTCAACATGACCATTTTCATCTGTTATTCCATATATAAAGTTCTTTCTTTCCTCTTCCATTACCTTATGTTTCTTCTTAGACATGGCTCTTCTAACCATATCACTTCTACCCATAGAATATCCGCCAAGCTTTCTAACTATCTCCATAACTTGTTCTTGATATACCATTACTCCATATGTAACATCTAATATATCTTCAAGTTCTGGCACTATATAATTAACTTTATCAGGATTATTCTTACACTCAACATATCTTGGTATTTCTGACATTGGACCTGGTCTATATAACGAAATTCCCGCAATTATATCCTCTAAACTATCTGGTTTTAATTCCTTCATAAAGGAAGTCATACCTGCTGATTCTAACTGGAATACACCTGCTGTTTTCCCTTCACCAAGCATCTTATAAACTTTTTCATCTTCAAAATTTATTTTATCTAAATCAATATCTACCCCTTGGTTCTCTTTTATCATCTTTACTGCATCATTCATTACAGTTAATGTTCTAAGCCCAAGGAAATCCATTTTTAATAGCCCCAATTCTTCTAAAGTTGTCATACCAAACTGAGTTACTATCATTTCCTCATTCTTTTGTAGTGGTACATATTCAACTAATGGCTTTGATGCAATTACTACACCAGCTGCATGAGTTGAAGAGTGCCTTGGAAGTCCTTCTAAGTCTTTACTAACATCTATAAGAGCTCTTACCCTATCATTAGTGTCATATTCATTCTTAAGCTCTGGGTTTAACTCTAATGCTTTATCTATTGTAATTCCAAGCATAGTAGGAATCATTTTAGATATTTTATCTACTTCTGCATAAGGATAATTCATTGCTCTTCCTACATCTCTTATACATGCTCTTGGTGCCATTGTTCCAAATGTTATAATCTGCGAAACATTATCTACTCCATACTTTTCTACAACATAGTCTATAACTTCTTGTCTTCTTTCATAACAGAAGTCAGAATCTATATCTGGCATACTTACTCTTTCAGGGTTTAAGAATCTTTCAAATAGTAAGCTATATTTTATAGGGTCTATTTTAGTTATCCCAAGAGTATATGCTACTATAGATCCAGCTGCTGATCCTCTTCCTGGACCTGTTGGTATTCCATTTTCATTAGAGAATCTTATAAAATCCCAAACGATTAAGAAATAATCAACATACCCCATTTGTTTAATAATACCAAGCTCATATTCTAATCTATCCACATATTCTTTAGCTTTTTTACTTTTATCCACAATTAAATTAACATCTTGGTAATTTAATTCTTTATTTCTTAAGCTTTCAAATACATCATATCTTTCTATTAAACCTTTATAGCATGTTTCTTTTAAATACTCATATGGATCAGTTCCTTCTGGAAGTGGAAACTTTGGCAACTTAGATTCATGAAATTTGTAATCATAATTACACTCTTCAGCAATCTTTATAGTATTCTCTAAAGCTTCTGGTATGTACGAAAACATATCCCACATTTCTTCTGGGGATTTAAGATAAAATTGATCTGAAGGATATCGTCTTCTATTTTCATCTTCTACTGTTTTACCTGTTTGAATACACATTAATATATCATGTGATTTTGAATCCTTTTGATTTATGTAATGTACATCATTTGTAGCAACTAAAGGTATTCCTGTCTCTTTAGATATTTTTATGTTAGTTTCATTTACTTTTCTCTGTTCATCCATTCCATGATTTTGAAGTTCTAAATAAAACCCCTCTTTAAATATATCCTTATATAATAATGCAATCTCTTTTGCCTTATCATAATTATCTTTTAATATATTACTTTGTACCTCTCCACCTAAACAAGCACTTAAAGCTATAATCCCCTCACTATGCTTTTTTAGATATTCGTGGTCAACTCTTGGTTTGTAATAAAAACCATCTATAGATGCCTGTGAAACAATCTTCATTAAATTTTGATATCCAACTTCATTCTTCACAAGAAGTACTAAATGGTTAGTTGAATTTTCTTTATCCACTTGCTTTATATACATTGATTTGCTTGCAACATATACTTCACATCCTAGGATAGGCTTTATACCTTGATCTACAGCTTGCTTATAGAATTCCACACAACCATACATAACTCCATGGTCGGTGATAGCTATGCTATCCATGCCCAATTCCTTAGCTCGCTTTATAATTTTAGAAACCTTTCCCGAACCATCTAATAAACTATATTCCGTATGAAGATGAAGGTGGCAGAATTTCTTTTCCCCCACACTTTCACTTCCTTTCTATTCACTAGCTCTTAATTCTTCAGCTATTTTTTCAATTTTTCTTAATCTATGATTTACTCCTGACTTTCCAACGGGTGGATCTAACATTTCTCCAAGTTCTTTTAAAGATTCATCAGGATAATTTAGTCTTAGTTCTGCAATTTCCCTTAAATTCTTAGGAAGTCTTTGTAAACCTATTTGTGATTGAATAAGTTTTATACTTTCCACTTGCCTTACAGCTGCATTAACTGTCTTAGATAAATTAGCAGTTTCACAATTAACCAATCTATTTACGTTATTTCTCATTTCCTTCATTATTCTTATATTTTCAAGTTCTAGAAGACAAGAATGAGCCCCAATTATATTAAGTAAATCTACAATTTGCTCCCCTTCTTTTATATAAATGATATAAGAATTTTTTCTTTGGATAACTTTTGAATTTAATCCATAACTATTTATAAGTTTTGACAAGTCTACTGCATATTCTTCGCTATGAGTTACAAATTCTAGATGATATGTCTTCTCTGGATTGCTTATACTGCCACCGCCAATAAAAGCACCTCTTATATAAGCTCTTCTTTCTTCATCATCCTTTACCATTTCATCCTCTATCCTATAGTTAATACTCATAACGCCATCAATTTCTCGTAATATACCCGTTTCCTTAAGAAGATTTCTCACACCCATCTCTTCATCAATAACAACCATATATATATTATTCTTTTTTAGAGAATTACTCTTTTTAACCATTAACTTAGAATGTATATTAAAATTATCTTTTAATAATGTAAATATTAATCTCGCACTCCCAGGATTCTCTGTAGTTATTCTAAATGTTATACCTTTTCCACTAAATCCTATAGTTCCACTTACCTTCATAATTGCAGATATTTGTGCTAATGCTTCAGACTTCGTTATATCTACATATCTACAAATTTCTCCTTTTACTTTTGATGAAAATGACATCTGGTATTTCTCCTTTTATCTAAAAAACTATTATTTTATAATATTTAATTATAACATAAATTAATACTATAAACGACATAAGAAAAGAACTACCTTTACTTGGTAGTTCTTACAATCCAATGTCCTTATTAATTTTTTCTCTATCCTTAATTCTTTGTGATAAATACATATACTCAATAATTTTCTTTCTATCATACAATAACTTTTTCTCCATTATTGTATCAGCTAAAATCTCTGCAAGCTTATCTGCATTATGCTTAACAGTTCCATTTTTTATTTTTATTAAATCATCACAAATAACTTCTACACTTAAATCTTTTAATTTATCTATATCTAACTTAGCCAATGTAGAACCTTCTTCTAAATATCTACTTTTTATTTCTTCAGATATTTCTCCACTGTTAGCTATTACATAATCAACGATCTCTTTACCACCATATTTTTTTATTATTTTAACATGATCAGATACATCAAAATTATCTGTTTCTCCTGGTTGAGTCATTATATTTGAAACATATATTTTTATAGCATCACTCTTTCTTACACTATTGCTAATCTTTTTTACTAAAAGGTTAGGAATTATACTAGTATATAAGCTTCCAGGACCTATTACAATTGCATCTGCTTCTTTTATAGCATCTAAAGCGTCCTTTAAAGGCTCTGCATTTTCTGGATTTATCATAAGCTTTTTTATTTTAGACTTTTGATTTAATGCCTCAACAGGAATTTGTGATTCTCCTATAACCTTATTTCCATTTTCAAGTATTGCTTCAAGTTGCATATCGTCTAAAGTTACAGGTAAAACTTTTCCTGTAACCGCTAATACCGAACTCATCTTTTGAACTGCATCTTCAAAATTATCTGATATACCATCCATAGCAGCTAAAAATAAATTACCAAAGCTTTGTCCTTTCAAGGTTCCATCTTTAAATCTATATTGCAATAAATCTTCCATAAGAGGTTCTGTATCTGCCAATGCTAATATACAGTTTCTTATATCTCCTGGTGGTAGAATTCCCAAGTCTTCTCTTAATGTTCCCGAGCCTCCCCCATCATCTCCTACAGTAACAATGGCCGTAATATTAGATGTATAATACTTAAGTCCTCTTAACATTGTAGACAAACCAGTTCCTCCACCAATTACTACAATTTTAGGACCCCTTACAAGTAATCTTTTTTCATAAATCATACTTTCAATTTTTTTACTGTCTAATGAAACTTTAATATACCCTTTATTAACAAGTACAATTATTGACTTCATTGCCTCTGTAACCGAAATATATATTACAAATAAACCTGATAAGTTTAAAAATATATAAAACATTTTATAGTAAAAATCATAAAGTCTCTTTGTAACTAATTCTGTAAAACCAAAGGCTATTAATAATATACCAAATACCCCAAATACAACCCATCTCTTAACCTTAATTCCAGGCTTTAACCAGTCTGAAAACCTCATAGTTTCTTTACTCCTTTATGTAGGTCTTCACTGATATCTCTATGTTCTATTCTTGAGTCAAAGCTATCATTAAGTAATTGTTCATGTATTGCATTAGCTATTGCAACTGAACGATGTCTTCCACCTGTACATCCAATAGATACTATAAGTTGTCTTTTCCCCTCTTTTATATAATTAGGTATTAAAAATCTTAACATATCTTCTAATTTTTCAATAAAGCCTTGGGTTTCTTTTTGATCTAACACATATTTTTTTACTGGTTCATCACTACCAGAATACTTCTTTAATTCTGGTATATAGAATGGATTGGGAATAAACCTAACATCAAACACCAAGTCAGAATCTACAGGAATACCATATTTAAAACCAAAGCTTAATATAGTTATAGATAACTGCTTCTCTGGTGATTTAACATCTCCATAATACTCATTTATCTTTTCTCTTAAATCTCTTATAGCGTATTTTGAAGTATCTATTATAATATCTGCTCTATCTTTTACTTCCCTTAACTTATTTCGTTCTTCACTAATACCTGTTAATACTCTTCCTTGCGGTGCTAGAGGATGGCTTCTTCTAGCTTCTTTAAATCTTTTCACTAGAATTTCATCAGAAGCATCTAGAAATAATATTTCGTATTTAAACTCACTAGATTTTAAATACATTAATGATTCAAATAAATCATCAAAGAATACGCCTCCTCTTATATCTATAACCAAAGCCACCTTTTCAATATTACCAGAGTTACATGCTTCTGCAAATTTAGGAATAAGCCTTGGTGGTAAATTGTCTACACAAAAATAGCCCATATCTTCTAAGCTTTTAGTAGCTTCAGTTTTTCCTGCTCCTGATAATCCTGTAACTATTACAAATCTCATACTTTACCTCCTACTAAACCTTACTATTTACACCTATTATATCACACATCAAATGGTATTAACCTATAATAACTGCACAAAACATTTATTTAACAAAAGGTGTATTAGAATGAGAAAGTCATTCCAATACACCTTTCAAAAAGAAGATTTCACCTACTTAAATTTCTTTTCGTAAACATTGTAAGCTATCACTGCTAACGCAGAGCAACCAATTAGTATTGCACTTAAACAACCTACTGTCATAGCCAATCCTCCTACTTAATGTTAAGATAGGCCCCTTTAATGTATCAACTATATATTAAAGGAGGTGCTCTATAGATTTATAACATTCTAGATTGACCACAAATGAAATCTTCCTTATTCATTTTACTTTTATATACTTAATAATAGAACTCTTTAATTAATACTCTTTTCTTTTTATCTTCTCATCTATACTAGAATTTAAACTACTCCATCTTGTTGAAGCAATTATAATTAATATTAATCCTATAAATGAGCCAACTCTTCCTGCAAAATAAATAAGACCTGCACAAACAAAACATGCTATTGCCAATAAAATCATCCCATTACCAAAATCACTTGCCACCTTATCCCTATTTTTTATCTTTCTTAACCTTTCTTCATTAATAGAAGAAATAGAATCTATTTTCTTAGATACCTTAATTCTCAATCCAAACATTAATAAACCTAACCCTATAATTGCAAATATAATAACACCAATCATTTATATCTCCCCTTCCTTTATTTAACTATTATATCACTTGCATTTAATCATTTAAATAAAAAAGGTGGGAGATATTTATTTTCCTTGTTCTATCCTAAGGTACAAGTCACATTAAAACAAATATCTCCCACTAGTACTAAATGTAAAGAAATAAAGAGAGCCTATCCAAAGGCTCCCTTTATCTATATTTCCCTCTATTTGTCTTCTCCAATTATTCTTACTTCAGTATGAAGTTCCACTCCAAATTGCTTTTTAACTTCATTTTGAACATGGGCTATTAAATTTAATACATCTTCTGCTGTTGCACCATCTTTATTGATAACAAAACCAGAATGTTTTTCAGATACAGCAGCTCCTCCTAGTGATGCTCCCTTTAATCCTGCATCTTGAATAAGTTTACCTGCAAAATATCCCTCTGGTCTCTTAAACGTACTACCTGCTGATGGATATTCTAAAGGCTGTTTAGACTCTCTTTTTTCTGTAAGTTCATTAACTCTTTCTCGTATCTTTTCTTTATCTCCCTTAGTCAACTCAAAAGTTGCACTTATTACTACTAAATTATCCTTCATAACTTTAGATGTTCTATATCCTAGTTCAAGTTCTTCTTTAGATAATACCTTTATGTTTCCATCCCTATCTAACACTTCAGCTTCTTTTATTACATTCTTAATTTCACCATCATAAGCTCCAGCATTCATAAATACAGCACCACCTACAGAACCAGGGATACCACATGCAAATTCAAATCCTGTCAAAGAATTTTCTACTGCCTTCTTAGATACATCTTCTAAAAGAGTACCACTACTAGCCTTTATTATATTACCATTTACTTCTATAGATAATAAATTGCTTAATTTTATAACTACTCCTCTAATTCCACCATCTTTAACTAACAAGTTAGAACCATTTCCTATTATAAAATAAGGAATATTTTCGTTCTTACATATTTTTAAAGTTTCCACTACTTGGCTTACCTTTGATGGAATCAATAATATATCCACTGGTCCACCAACCTTAAAATGAATATGATTGCTCATATTTTCATCTATCTTTATCTCAGAATCATCATATATCTTCTTAAAACTATCTATATACTTTAAATATTGATTCATACTACGCTCCTTAAAAGTATTCTCAAAAATAATCTTTAAATAGTATAAAATAATATCAACTATTTAACAAGTTACAACTTCTTAACCTTATATTTTTTTATTATATCATATTAAGTATAAAATGTTACTTCTGATTGAAATAAGAATATATACTTTCAGCAGTTCTTCTATCTATTGTTGGCGTTTCTAATAATTCTTCTATAGTTGCTTTCTTTATATTATCCACGTTTCCAAACTTAGTTAGCAAGGCAATTCTTCTCTTCTCCCCAACATTAGGTATATCTTCTAATACTGAATGTAATGTTCTTTTATCTCTTAATGTTCTATGATATGTAATAGCAAACCTATGGACCTCATCTTGTATCCTTCTAATTAGTTGCATCAAATTAGAATTTCTATTTATTATAATTTCTTTATTATTATATATAATACCTCTTGTTTGGTGTTTATCATCCTTAACTAACCCACAAACATTTATATCTATATTTAATTCATTTAATACCTCTAATGCAACATTAACTTGACCTTTTCCACCATCCATCATAATCAAATCTGGAAAACTAGAAAACTTTCCCTTAGAAAAATCCAAATTTCTTTCTTGAATTTCCCTTATCTCCCTTAAACCATGCTCAAACCTTCTTGTTAATATTTCCCTCATACTATTATAATCATTAGCACCTTTTACAGTTTTTATTCTAAACTTTCTATAATCACTGCTTTTTGCTTTACCTTCTTCAAACACTATCATAGTTCCTACAGAATCTACACCTTGTATATTTGATATATCATATGCTTCAATTCTAAAAGGAGGTTCTTCTAAATTTAAAACTTCTTGAAGTTCACCTACAGAAACTCTATTAATTTCTTTCTCTTTTAATATTTTATCTTTGAATTGCTCCAAGGTTAGTTTCGCATTATCCCTAACCATTTGTAATAAATCTTTCTTTTCACCTTTTTGTGGTACCTTTATCCAAACCTTAGATTCTCTTTTTATAGTTAAAAATTCTTCTAATAGCTCTAAATCCTCTACTACAGGGACATAAATATTTTTAGCAATTTTTCCTGCTCCAGAATAAAAATTAATTATAAACTGACTTATTATTGTCTCATCACTTTCATCAGCTGTATTTTCTAACATAAAATGTTCTCTGCCAGTTATCTTACCATCTCTAAGGAAGAATACTTGAACACATGTGTCTTTTTCATCTTTATATAAATTAATGAAATCTTCATCCCCCTCAGTAACCCTAAACATTTTTTGCTTTTCAACTAAATTTTCAATAGCTAAAATTTTATCTCTAAGAGATGCAGCCTTCTCAAACTTCAGCTCCATAGATGCTTCTTGCATTTCATCTTTTAACTTCTTAAGTATACTTTTATCTTTACCATTTAAAATATCTAAAACTTCATCAATTATTTTATTATAATCCTCTTTTGATATATATCCACCACATGGTGACATACATCTTTTTATGTGATAATTCAAACAAGGCCTTGTAGGAGCCTCTCCTTCAACAATATTCTTCTTACAGGTTCTTATAGGAAATATCTTTCTAATTAGATTAATGGTCTCATATACTGCAGTTACATTTGTATAAGGCCCAAAATATTTATTTCCATCTCTCACAAAGTTTCTCGTAACAAACACCCTAGGAAAATCTTCATTCGTTGTAATCTTTATAAATGGATAAAACTTGTCATCTTTAAGTGCTATGTTATATTTAGGACTATACTTCTTTATTAGATTGCACTCTAATATTAAGGCTTCCATCTCTGTATCTGTTACTATATATTCAAACTCAGCTATGTTTTTTACCATAGATCGAACTTTTTCTGAGTGATTTTTTGAACTTTGAAAATATTGTCTCACCCTATTTTTAAGTATCTTAGCCTTACCAACATATATAACTTCTCCTAAGCTATTTTTCATTAAATATACACCTGGCTTATCAGGCAAAACTTTTAGTTGATATTCAAAATCAAATATTTTAACCACCTCCTAAATTTATTCTAACTCTTTTTATATTAGTGTTCTACATATTATTATTTATAACATTTATTTTATCTATAGCTTATTAATTTTTTAATATGAAAATATAATAAAATTAAAATTGTATATTTTCCTAGTATAAATAAAAAGAAGAAGATTAATTCTATAATCTTCTCCTCATAATTACTATTTTAATGCTGCTTTCATTACTGCCCCTGCAATTGGTGCAGCTGCTTCTGAACCATATCCTCCATTTTCAACTATAACAGCTACTGCTATTTTAGGATTATCTGCTGGTGCAAAACCTATAAACCAAGCATGAGGCTTTTGTAAATTACCATTACTATCTCTTTGATCAGCTGTTCCAGTTTTACCTGCTGCATTAATACCACTAAAATATGATCTATTTCCAAAGTTATTTTTAACCATATTAACCATATAGTCTTTTATTGTCCTTGCATCACTAGTAGGAAGTACATGACCATACTTTTTATCTCCATACTTCTTTACTACATTCATATTTAAGTCTACTACTTGATTAACAAGCTTAGGTTCCATCATTACCCCATCATTAGCTATAGTACTTGCTACTAGAGCCATCTGTATTGGAGTTGAAACAATACTACTTTGACCTATACCTGATTGCGCTATCATACCTACTTCATAATTTTCTAGAGTAGGGAATTCACTTTTTGAAATTGAGAACCCTGTAGAAGGAATATCTTTATTAAATCCAAAATCTTCTGCTGTTTGTTTTAGAGTTTTATTTCCTAACTCTTGTGCTAAAGTACCAAACACTACATTACTAGAAACTTGGAAAGCTTTTTTTAAATCAATATTTCCATAAACTTTATTTTGACTGTTAGATAAAGATTGACCACCACCAAGCTCTATCTTTCCTTTATCTTCAAAAATTCTTTTTGTTATTCCATCAATATTTTCAAGGGCACTAGCTGTTGTTATAACCTTAAAAGTAGATCCAGGTGGATATTTACCTGAAGTAGCCCTATTTATAAGTGGGCTTCCTAAATCCTCTCCAGCATTAATTTTATTCATTACTGTTTCTAAATCGTTAGGATTATATGTTGGTTTTGATACCATTGCTAGTACTTCTCCAGTATTAGGATCTAAAGCAACTACAGCCCCTTTTCTATTTCCTAACGCATCGTAGGCAGCCTTTTGAACGTCATAATCTAATGTTGTTATAACTCCATTACCTACTTTATTTTCCTCTTTACTTCTATCTTTAAATGCTTCTTTTAATGATTCAAAACTTAAATCCTTAAAGAAATTTCTTAATCCAACTTGCACACTACTATATGTAGTTAGCTCTGTATCAAAAGTTTTTTCTAAACCTGATAAATCATACTTTTGACTGGCATAACCTAATGCGTGTACATATAAATCTCCGTATACATATTCTCTAGATTGAGTTAAAGTCCCTGTTCTTTCACTCTTAGTTAGTGCATTTTTATCTCTATCGTATATAGTTCCTCTAACAACTTCATTTCTCTTTGCCCATAATCTTTTATTTCCAGCATCAGCTGCTATATCAGGCGCCTTAAATGTTTGAAAATACGCTATATATGATATTAGAGCTACAAAGAAGAATAAAAATATTATCATTACTTTTTTTACACTATCTTTAAAATCATTCATCTTTAGCCCTCCTCTGAAACCTTTTGTAATAAACCTAAGGTAAAGAACATAGTTACCATAGAACTACCACCATAACTTACAAAAGGTAATGTTATACCTGTTAAAGGAATAACTGCAAATATACCGCCTACAATTACTAAAGCTTGACATGCAATCATTATACTAAATCCAACAGCAACTAATTGGGAAAATTTATCATCCGTTACAAATGCTATTCTTATCGCTCTATAAAACAGCAAGAAAAATATTATCAATATTCCTATTCCAAATATTATTCCAAACTCCTCACATATTGCTGCAAATATATAATCACTTTCCTTTACAGGAACAAATCCTGGATATCCTTGTCCTAAGCCAGAACCAAGCATACCTCCAGAAGATATTGAATATAATCCTTGAGTTACTTGATAATATCCATATCCATTAGGATCTGCCCAAGGATTTCTCCATATATCAACTCTTGTTCTTACATGTGGGAACAGCTTATATGCTATACTTGACCCTAATGCAAAAAGACCAAGACATGTAAAGGCATACTTTTTCTTTGATGTAGCGATATACAATACTGATACTGATATTCCAAAGAATATTAATGCTGATCCTAAATCTCTCTGTAAAACTAAGCATCCTAAGAAAATCATTACTACTATAGCAGGCTGAATAAGCTGCTTAATATGTTCAAATCCCTTTTTCGTATTATCAAAATCCTTCAAAACTGATGCCAGATATATTACTAAAAATATCTTTCCAAACTCTGAAGGCTGAAATCCAAATTGCCCTAAGAATACCCAGTTTTTTGCTCCATTTAATTCTTTTCCCAATAATAAGGCCATAGGTGCAAAAATAAGAGTTGCTACTAGGTATATAGTTTTATATTTTGCAAAGCTCCTAATATTAGGTACAATTACAACTGTCAAAATATACACAATAATACCAACTATAAACCAAACTATTTGTTTTATAGCCAGTGATGTTTCTAGTCTATATAACATGGCTATTCCGATTACAGACAAAATTCCTGCAAAAATCAATAAAAATTTATCTCCATCTGGATAAAATCTTCTTATAACAAAATGTGAATATCCTATAACTAAACACAATGCTCCACCAATTATAAGTGCTTTTTTATCTATAGGATCAGATAATATAGCTAGATTACTAAAAAGGCCTATACATAAAATATAAGTAAGTATAAGTAACTTTCTTTCATCCTTTCGCATTTTCATATAATCACCTCTAACTCTTCCAGTTAACCTAATACCTTAAGCTTAGTTGTTCCTATTGTAACTATATCTTTGCTAAATAATTTGACCCTTCCATTAATTTTCTTATCATTAACGAAAGTTCCATTTGTACTATTTAAATCTTCAATTAACAACACATTGTTCTTAACAATTAGCTTTGCATGATTACCTGATACATGTAAATCTTGCAATATAATAGAGTTATCCTCTTTTCTCCCTATAGTTATAATACCTTTAACTGGAATTACTGAACCCTTCTTTAAGTTTCCTTCTTCACTAATTTCTATTACTTCCAACCCATGATTTTTCCTAGATTCTGAAGGTCTTCTTCTTCCGCCACCTTTAACATCTTTATACATTATCTTTAATGCTGAGTATATTAAAGAATATAATAAAATTATAAAAAAGATTCCAAATACTATGGCAGATAATTTCGTAAAATTCATAACTTCACCTCGAAAACTTTTCATATATAAGTAGATTATACAACAAAAGTTATATAAAACCATAATATTTATACTTAACTAAGAATAATTTAAGATTTATATCATCCTCTTTAGATACTTACCTGTATAGGATTCTTCACATTTAGCAACCTTTTCTGGAGTACCTTGAACAATTAAAGTACCTCCCTTATCTCCACCCTCTGGTCCCAAATCAATAATATAATCTGCACACTTAATCATATCTAAATTATGCTCTATAACTACAACTGTATTTCCTGCATCTACCAATCTTTGTAATATTTCAACTAATCGGCTTACATCATCTATATGTAAACCTGTTGTAGGCTCATCTAGTATATATAATGTTTTTCCTGTACTTCTTTTAGATAATTCATATGCTAACTTTATTCTTTGTGCTTCTCCTCCAGATAATTGGGTAGATGGTTGACCCAATCTTACATACCCTAGTCCTACGTCATATAATGTTTGTAACTTATTCTTTATCCTTGGTAAATTTTCAAAAAACTCTAGTCCTTCTTCCACTGTCATATTTAATATATCATCAATATTCTTACCTTTATATTTTACTTCTAAAGTTTCTCTATTATACCTCTTACCTTTACATACTTCACAAGGTACATATACATCTGATAAGAACTGCATTTCTATTTTTATTATTCCATCACCTGAACAAGCTTCACATCTTCCCCCCTTTACATTGAAAGAAAATCTACCTGGCTTATATCCTCTCATTTTTGCTTCAGTAGTATTAGCAAACAATTCTCTTATTATATCAAAAGTTCCTGTATATGTAGCAGGATTTGATCTTGGAGTCCTTCCTATAGGGCTTTGGTCTATATCAATAATTTTATCAATATTTTCATATCCCGTAATTTCTTTATGTGAGCCTACTGGATTTTTGCTTCTATTTACAATCTTATTTAATCCTTTATATAAGATTTCATTAACTAATGTACTCTTCCCTGATCCAGAAACCCCTGTAATCATTGTTAAAGTTCCTAACGGTATTGAAACATTTATATTTTTTAAATTATTTTCTTTTGCTCCTTTAATGGTAATCTTATTGCCATTTCCTTTTCTTCTTACCTTAGGAACATCTATTTTTTTCTTCCCACTCAAATATTGACCAGTAATTGATTTTTCATTATTTACTATCTCATCAAATGTTCCAGCTGCAACAATTTCCCCACCATGTTCACCAGCTCTTGGTCCAATATCTACAATATAATCTGCTTCTCTCATTGTATCTTCATCATGTTCTACAACTATAACAGTATTACCTACATCCCTTAAGTTTTTCAATGTAGCTATTAATTTATCATTATCTCTTTGATGAAGACCTATACTTGGTTCATCTAAAATATAAAGAACTCCCATTAAAGATGATCCTATTTGTGTTGCTAACCTGATTCTTTGTGATTCTCCTCCTGATAAAGTACCTGAATTTCTTGATAAATTTAAATAATCTAATCCTACATCTATTAGGAAATTTAATCTACTTCTTATTTCCTTTAATATTTGCTCACTAATAATTTTATTTTTCTCTGAGAATTCTATTCCATCTAAAAACTCTAATTCTTCTCTAATTGGCATACTTGTAAATTCATAAATATTTTTCCCACCAACCTTAACGGATAAGGCCTCTTTTTTCAACCTTGCTCCACTACACTTTGGACAATGATTATCGCTCATATATTGTTCGATTTCATTTTTCATCATATCTGAATTTGTTTCACTATATCTTTTAGTTAAATTATTGATTTCTCCTGGATATGAATAATTATATTCAGCAGTAACCCCTTCCTTTGTATAAGTAACATTAAGTTTCTTTCCCTTAGTACCATAAAGAATTACATCTACTATTTCCTTAGGTAAATCCTTTATTGGAGTATTAAGTGAAAAATCATATTCCTTACTTAAAGCTTGAAGTATTGCATAAGTCCAAGAGTCATCTTTTAACCTTCCAGCTCCCCAGCTTGAAATTGCCCCCTCCATAAGACTTAGACTTTTATCTGGTATTACTAAATCTGGATCTATTTCATATAGAGTTCCTAGACCATCACAATAATCACATTTACCAAATGGTGAATTAAAAGAAAATAATCTAGGAGCTAGTTCATCTATACTTATTCCACAATCAGGACAAGCAAATTTTTCACTAAATAATATATCATCATCTCCTACAACACTTACAAGTGCTAATCCTTCTCCTAGCTTTAAGGCTGTTTCTAAAGAATCTGTAAGCCTTCCCTCTATTCCATCCTTTATAATTATTCTATCTACTACTGCTTCTATATTATGCTTTATATTCTTCTCTAACTTTATTTCATCTTCTGATAAATCGTATATCTCTCCGTCTATTCTTGCTCTGACAAAACCATTTTTCTTTATTGTTTCTATTACTTTTTCATGATTCCCTTTTCTACCTCTTATAAGTGGAGATAATATTAAAATCTTAGTTCTATCCCCAAGAGACATTACTTTATCAACAATTTGGTCAACAGATTGTTGACTTATCTCTTTACCACACTTTGGACAATATGGTGTTCCAACTCTTGCATATAATAATCTTAAGTAATCATATATTTCTGTTATTGTACCAACTGTAGACCTAGGATTCTTACTTGTAGTCTTTTGATCTATTGATATAGCTGGTGATAATCCTTCTATATAATCAACATCAGGCTTATTCATCTGACCTAAGAATTGTCTTGCATAAGCAGATAGTGACTCTACATACCTTCTTTGCCCTTCTGCATACAATGTATCAAAAGCTAAAGATGATTTTCCAGAACCTGATAGCCCTGTAAATACCACTAACTTATCTCTTGGAATTTCTAAATCAACATTTTTAAGATTATGTACTCTAGCTCCCTTAATTACTATTTTATCTATCATACTCTTGTCCCCTCTTCATTTTATATATATATATTCTGTCCATATTAAACTTAACCAATCTGCGAACGTAAGTTCCTATTATTGTATTTTAAACTTTATATTTATTCTTGTCAATTATTGAGAAGAATATGAAAAAAACATAATAAAATCATTTTTTCTAAGCTGTTTATACTTTCCTATACATTAAAAAAATGCTATGACACCTGTCATAGCATTAATACTACTTTGCAATTTTGCCATGTATATTTATAGTAACATTCTCATCTTTATCATTTCTCAATAATAATATATTTTCTTCATAATCATCACCATATAAATCTGTATTATTAATATAATATCTGTCATCTAATTCTAATAATAACTTTCCCTTTTGTGAATATACTTTTGTATTGGTATTATCACTTTTAGACAGTATTATAAAATCCCCATAAAACTGAACTATTACTTCATTTAAATCTTCAATTTTATTCCCCATCTTACCTACTAAATATTCATGCTCGTTGCTACTTAATACATTTATTTCTCCGTACCACTCATTTACATCGGTATATCCTAACTCAGTATAATTAGCTATTATATTTCCTTTATTATCAATACAGACTATTTCATACTTACTTCCATTGTATATCTCCCCATAACTTATTCCATTGATAACCTTATTAACGAAATCTACTTCTGCTTCAAAAACTATATTTCCCTCATAATCCATAAATCCACATTTATTATTTCCGCTACGGAATATTACTCCATCTTTTTGATACCTTATAATATCTCTTTCATCAATAGGTAAGTTTATCTTTTTACCTGTGTTATCAATCAAATAATAATTTTCATCATCACTACACAAGAAATATTTATTTTCATAGGACCTTATATAGTCAAATCCACTGTTAACTAGCTTTTTACCATTCTTCCCAATAAGATAATAATTATCTTTATCTTTAACAATAGCTACTCCATTAATAAAATTCTCACAGTACTCATATTTAGCTTTAACTAATATATTGCCTCTAGCATCAATGTATCCGTACTTATTTCTTTTCTTATAAGTTGCTATGCCATCAACAAAATTGCTAACATAAATATCTTCATCTATTTCACATATTTTTTCCCCATCATAGTCAATTAAAACACTTTTACCATTTTCTTCAGCCATAGCATAACCACCACAAAATGGTCTAGCATAATAATAGGCATTATCAAATATGTAATTTCCATCCTTTGAAATGTACCTATATCTATTATCCTTTTCTACTAATCCTATACCTTCGCTAAAAATTGTAGCATTATCAAATTTAGCTTCTATAACTACATTCATGTTTTCATCTACATATCCCCATTTTTTATTCTCTGCTTGATATGGATAGTACTTAACATCCTCATACTTTAAAACTACTTCTTCAATCTCTACATATACTTCTTCTTCCTCCTCTTCTTCACTAGAGAACCAACTTAAAATTTTATTAAAATCAGGTAAAGATATGCTACTATCTTTTGATAACCTAATTCCTATTGTAGTAAATACCCCAATTATAGAAATTATTAATACTACAATAATAGAAAACACTATAACTTCATTTTTCCTTTTCAAAAGCCCCTTCTCCTCTTACCACCTTATTATTTTTTTAATTGCTCTATCATATCCCTCAATTGAGCAGCTCTTTCAAATTGTAAGTTCTTAGCTGCATCCATCATTTCTTCTGTATACTTTTTAATAAGCTTTTCTTTTTCCTTTTTACTCATTTTTTCTTCAGCTTTATATTCAACTGCTTCTTCAGCAACTTTTGTGGCTTCTATTACATCTCTTACTTCCTTTAATATTGTCTTTGGCGTTATTCCATGTTCCTCATTATATTGTTCTTGTATTTCTCTTCTTCTATTAGTTTCCTTTATAGCTCTATCCATAGATCTAGTAATATTATCTGCATACATTATTACCTTACTTTCAGAATTTCTAGCTGCCCTTCCTATTGTTTGTATCAATGATGTTTCAGATCTTAAGAACCCTTCTTTGTCAGCATCCAAGATAGCTACTAATGCTACTTCTGGAATATCTAACCCTTCTCTTAAAAGATTTATACCTACTAAAACATCATATTCACCTAACCTAAGTTCCCTTATTATTTTCATTCTTTCTATTGTTTCAATATCAGAATGCATGTATGTTGTTTTTATTCCTAACTCTGTTAGATACTTAGTTAAATCTTCTGCCATCCTCTTAGTTAAAGTAGTTATTAAAGTTCTAAATCCTTTTTCTGTAGTCTTCTTAATTTCAGCATACAAATCATCAATCTGACCTTTTATTGGCCTTATAATTATTTCAGGATCTATCAATCCTGTTGGTCTAATTATTTGTTCTGCTATAACAGATGAATTATCTAACTCATATTGGCTTGGTGTAGCACTTACATAAACAACCTGATTTATTTTCTTTTCAAATTCTGGAAACTGAAGAGGCCTATTATCATATGCACAAGGTAACCTAAATCCATAATCCACCAAGGTATTTTTTCTTGATCTATCTCCAGCATACATTGCCCTTACTTGAGGTAGGGTTACATGACTTTCATCAATAAACATTAGATAGTCATCTGGGAAATAATCTAGTAATGTTTTAGGTGGAGTCCCAGGATCCCTTGAGTCTAATATTCTTGAATAATTTTCTATTCCACTGCAATATCCCATTTCTCTCATCATTTCTATATCAAAATTTGTTCTTTGTCTTAATCTTTGTGCTTCCAATAATTTATCTTGAGCATTCAACTCCCTTAATCTTTCTTCAAGTTCATCCTCAATTCTACTAATTGCTTTTTCTAATGTTTCCTGTGATGTAGCAAAGTGCGACGCAGGGAATATAGCAACATGCTCCCTATCACCAAGTATATTTCCTGTAAGCACATCAAATTCACGTATTCTATCAATTTCTTCACCAAAAAATTCTACTCTTATTCCTTTATTAGAAGAAGAAGCCGGAATTATATCTAAAGAATCCCCTCTAACTCTAAATGTTCCTCTCTTAAAATCTATATCATTTCTTTCATACTGTATATCTATTAATCTTCTTACTATTTCATCCCTATCTTTTTCCATTCCTGTTCTTAAACTTACAGTTAATTTCTTGTATTCATCTGGATTACCAAGTCCATAAATACAGGACACTGAGGCAACTATAATTACATCCCTTCTCTCAAATAAAGCAGATGTAGCAGAGTGCCTTAACTTGTCTATCTCATCATTAATTGACGCATCTTTCTCTATAAATGTATCTGTTTGAGGAACATAAGCTTCTGGTTGATAGTAATCATAATATGATACAAAATATTCAACTATATTATCAGGAAAAAATTCTTTAAATTCTGAACATAGTTGAGCCGCCAAAGTCTTATTATGGGCCAGTATTATTGTAGGTCTTTGAAGTCTTTCAATAATATTTGCCATAGTAAAAGTTTTCCCTGATCCTGTTACCCCCAGTAATGTCTGCCCTTTATGATTTTCTTTTAATGATTCTACTAATGTGTCTATGGCTTGAGGTTGATCACCGGTTGGTTTAAATTTCGAATGTATTTTAAAACTATTCATCATTAATCTCCTATCTCGAACTTATATTCGTATTATTATTTTACTTTTTTTGTATATTATAGTCAATAATATTAGTACTTAAAGCCCTTTTTATTCAAAAAAGTGGAATAGATATTTATTTTGCTTGTTCCGTCGCAAGCTCCAGGTCACAGAAAAGTAAATATCTATTCCCCTCCTACTTAAGGTAAGGAAAATATAAAATTATTATCCTTAAATTTATATTTTCCTAGATGTTAAAAAGGATATAAAATGAATTTATATCATTTTATATCCTTTCTCTTTTCTTTTATTTTCTCTAATACTTCAGAAAACTTCTTATCTTCAAAAGCCACAACTTTATCACTTTGCACCACTTTAGGTACTAAAACAGCACCTAAGTTATTATTTCTTTGTGGTTTTAATGTAATCTCTTTTCCATTACCATTCATATCTAAAATTTTTACATTTATATCATATATACTACTTCTAACCATCTTATATATTTCCGTTACATCATCTATACTCTGATCATTAAGAGATACAATTTTATCCCCAACTCGTATCCCAGCCTCATAGGCTATAGAATAAGGAACTACTTCTAATACAGATATACCATCTTCATCACTAACAAATATAGCTTCTCTTTTTTCTTCCATCTTCTTTTGCAACATTAACATTCCTTCATGAGCTAAAGGAGCAAAAATTAACACTACAACCTCTCCAATTAATCCAAACCTAGCTAACTGAGATACAATGGTTAGGATTATTCCATATATTAATATAGAAATTCCAGAAGAAAGAACTTTCTTTTTTTTCTTCTGCGTAAAGGTAACAGAAGAATAACCTAAAACTCCAAAAAACGGAATTAGTCCTAATATCATTGTATTTATAACATTTAATATGTCATTTGTTCTGAGTATAGGCCACCAACTTGGTGTTGATATACTTTCTGCTCCTGCTGTTGATCCCATAGATGTAGCTGCATATGCAATAAAAATAGCTACAGGTAATACCCAAGATCTATTTAAAGCATATCCACCTGAAATCCTGCCTCCTTTATTCGAAAAAACAGGAATGGCACCCTTTTCTCCATCTAACATTACCAAAATAGACTCTACTATATGAAGAACTCCAACAAAAACCATTAATGACATTATATCTATTCTTAATATTTTTACTCCATCAGTAGTTGTTATATTAAAATAAGTAAAAATTAAACTAACTAATCCAAGAATAGATGCAGAGTAAGAAAAACATACAAATCTTGGTTTTATAAACATTAACAATATAGAAATCATAAATAAAATTTCTATTCCAGAATTCTCTTTAAAAACAATTCCTAAATGACTTAATATTAAACTAGCTATAACGCCCGCCAAAATTCCTAAAACTATTTGAGATAAAGTAAGCTCTAAAGCAGAGTTTACTTTATCTCCTATAATCATCTGCTGCATAGCAGTTACTTTCTTATTCTTCATATAAAACATTACGCCTAAAAGAATTAATATTAACATTAATGAGGGCTCAACTATAACATATGCCACCGATCTTAATGTATACATAATTAGATTCATAAGTTTTGCTCCTCCTATTTTATCATGTCTTTTATCACTTCAATGCCCTTTTGTAATTGAGGATCTGTATCTTTACTATAATCTTTATTAACATCTTCTTCAGTTAACTTAACTTCATAATCAGGTATAATCCCTTTTTTATTTATATCTTCTCCCTTTGGAGTGTAATACTTAGAAACAGTTACCTTTAATCCACCTATGCCACTTTTAAGTTCAAAAGGAAGTTGAACTACACCTTTCCCAAATGTAGTGGTTCCAACAGTTACAGCTGCATTATAGTCCTTTAAAGCACCTGTAACGACTTCAGATGCACTTGCTGTACCTCCGTCTGTTAATATCACAAGAGGCAATCCTATTGCAACTCCTCCCTCAGATTTACTTATTTCCTTACTTTCATATTTATCAATTCTATAAGTAATAACTTCACCCTTAGGAATAAATTGTGATGCAATATTTATTGCTTCTACTAGATAGCCTCCACCATTTCCTCTAAGATCTAATATTAACCCTTTCATTCCTTTTCCTTTAAGTTCTTCTAAAGCGTTAACAAAATCAATTGAAACATCTTTATTGAAAGTAGAAAGATTAATATATCCTATATTATTTTCTAACATTTCGTTCTTTACTGAAACAGTTTTTATAGTTTCTCTAGTTACATTAAACTCTAACTCTGTATCTTTTCTTCCTACTATAATATTTACTTGAGAATTTTCAGCACCTGTTATTAGTGCAACTGCTTTACTTTGGTCACTTCCAACCTCTTCACCATCAACCTTAAGAATTACATCTCCACCTTTAATTCCTACTTTTTCGGCAGGACCTCCAGAAATAGTTGAATCAACAACCACTTTATCATCCTCAAGCTTTACATATACTCCAATACCTTTAAACTCCCCTGAATTGGATTGCATAAACCTATCATATTCTTCTTTATTCATAAACACTGTATATGGATCATTAAGGGAACTTGTCATTCCCTTAATAGCTCCATCAACTAGCTTTTCTTGATCTATGTCTCCAACATATAGCTTCTCTAAATCTTCTTTTACTTCATATAAGCCCTTAAATTGTTCTACATCATCTGCATATTTTAATAAAGTTCCATATTTAGAACCATCTTTACCTATAACTATTCCATATCTAGTAATATAATTTCCCACAAAAAATGCTACTAATATTGATAATATAATCGCCAATGGTTTTATAATCTTTTTCATTTTATTATTTTTACTAGACTGGTACATCCAAACAACTTCCTTTCAATTCCAAAATACCTTTTCCCATAGTAAATATTTTATTCTTAATATTTATATTTATACTACCAAGAATTTCCTTAATGCTATGTAACTTGCAATTCCACCAACAGCAATTCCTCCTAAGGCAAACTGCCATGATAACATTGTTAACACATATGTAGGATTAATTAAACTAACCATAAGTATATTATTTGCAATAATACCAACACCAAATCTATATATAAAGTATACACCTATTACAGATAGTATTGCTCCTAATAATCCAATAACCATTCCTTCGATTATAAATGGCCATCTTATAAACCAATCTGTAGCACCTACAAATTTCATTATTCCAACTTCTCTTCTTCTTGAATAAACTGTTAGCTTTGTAGTGTTCATAATTAAGAATATTGATACTCCTATTAAAATTATAAATAATACTATACCAACAACTCTTACAACCTTAACAATACTATGTATTTGATTTATAACATCTTGTTGATTTCCTATACTCTCAACACCAGGAAGATCCTGAACTGCTTCACTTATAGCTTCTGCATAACTAGGGTCTGTAAGTCTTACTATATAAGAAGCTGGTAATGGATTATTTTTTAGTGTATATCCCTCTAATAAACCTGGGGTATCTTTCATCATATCTTCGAAATTTTTCAAAGCTTGTTCTCTTGACTCATATTCTATTTCTTTAACACCATCTTGTTCTCTTAACTTTACTTCTATTTCTCTTTGATCAATTAACTTTACATCATCTAATAAGTAAACTTTTAACTCTATCTTCGACTCTACTCCACCTATGGCCAAATTAGCATTTTTAGCTACTAAAGTAAAAATCCCTAATACTGAGAAAGTAATTAAAACAGTAATAACTGAAGCAAGACTTATAGTTTTATTCCTTCTTAAACTTTTAAATGCATCACTAATAAAATAATTAACTGTATTAATTTTCATCTTCGTACATACCTCTCTTTTCATCTCTTGCTATTTCTCCACCTTCAATAGCGATAACTCTCTTCTTCATAGTATCAACTATATCTTTAGCGTGAGTGGCCATTAAGATTGTAGTTCCAGCTTTATTTATATCATCTAATAAATCCATTATTTCTTTTGCAGTTTCTGGATCAAGGTTTCCAGTAGGTTCATCTGCAATTAATAACGATGGATTATTTACTATAGCTCTTGCTAATGAAACTCTTTGTTGTTCTCCTCCTGAAAGTTCATTTGGAAACATCTTATACTTATGAGAAAGCCCTACAAGAGATAATACCATTGGTACTCTTCTTCTAATTTCTTTTGGTGTGGCTTCAACAACTTTCATAGCAAAGGCTACATTCTCATATACATTTAGATTGGGAATTAATCTAAAGTCTTGAAATACCATTCCTATCTTTCTTCTAAAGTATGGCACATCATTTCTTGCCAACTTTGAAAGGTCTGTATTATTAACCACTACCTTTCCTGATGTAGGTTCAACTTCTTTTAATATCATTTTTATAAAAGTTGATTTACCAGCTCCAGACGGTCCAACCAAGAAAACGAATTCCCCCGATTCAATATTTATGCTAACATCTGAAAGAGCTTTTACATTATTATTATAAAGTTTTGAAATATTCTTAAATTCAATCATTCTAACACTCCTTAGTATATTAAGATATTTTTCGTTAAAATACCTGTCCATCTTACAATGCTATTATAGCATACACCTATGGTAGGATACATTATTCCCCTATATTCCTTTATTATATATTTTTTTTTACATTAATAAAATAGAAATATGATTTTATTTGTCATTAAATTTCTTCCATATCCTTGAATCCTTCTCCTAAAACTTCATGGGATGCTCTAACTGTTATAAACGCTTTGGGATCTATATCCTTAATAAACATCTTTAACTTTATAAAATCCGATCTTGATAATACAGAATATATAACCTTAAGTTCTTGACCTGTATAAGCTCCCTCACCCTTTAAATAAGTACATCCTCTATATAGTTCTTCCAATATAAATTTGCTAATTTCCTCTACTTTATCACTCATTATCATAACTTCTTTACTAGCATTAAATCCATCTATAAAATTATCTACTGCTATTCCAAGAATTATAACACTGAGCATAGAGTAAAATCCTATATCTAATCCAAAAGTTACTGCTGCACCAAAAGTTATTAATATATCTACTATTAACAAGCTAGTGCCTATATTTAAATGAAAAAATTTATTTAATATTTTTGCTAATATATCTGTTCCTCCTGTCGAAGAATTATTGTTAAAAACTATTGCCATACCAAAAGCAGATATAATCGTTCCGAATATAGTTGCAATAATTAAATCCTGTGTTATTGCATATGGCGAAAAATATTCTTCTATTATCCACATAATTACTGATAATCCTAAACTTGCATATATAGTTTTACCACCAAAATTCCCACCTATAACCATAAATGCTACAGCAAAGAGAACTATATTTACTATCAAAGTTATACTTCCCACACTTATTACTGGTATATAGTTGTTGACTACTATTGCTAAACCAGTCACACCACCCGCTGCAAGATTATTAGGCGCAAAAAAGTATTCTACAGAAATAGCTACAAGTATTATTCCTAATGTTATTAGACCGTACTCCCTAAGTAATTTTTTACTCATATTATCCTCCTCCAACTATAATTACTAATATAATTATAATTCCTCTGACAGATTAATAATATCCCTATATAACAAAAAGAACACCTTTCGGTGTTCTTTTTTGTTCTTTTTATTATCTACTAATCTATTTTTTTAATTCTAAAGCTTTTTTTACTTTATTAACTATATCTTTTGAAGTTAATCCGTACTTTTCTAATAATTCATTTGGCTTTCCACTTTCCCCAAATGTATCCTTAACACCAACTCTTAAAACAGGTACTGGACACTTTTCTGAAAC